>Ga0208612_1000028_pt1 | contig 114553 bp, 98 predicted proteins | sample AntDryMetagUQ889_FD_188089 | JGI IMG/M metagenome (GOLD analysis project Ga0208612, IMG submission 188089) | Polar desert microbial communities from Antarctic Dry Valleys - UQ889 (SPAdes) | ecosystem: Environmental > Terrestrial > Soil > Desert | place: Antarctic Dry Valleys | collected 2008-12-31 | reverse complement strand
CCCGCCGATGCGAAGCATCGGCGGCAGCGAGAAGGAGGTTCGCGGGGGAAACAGGGTTTCCTCCCCCGCGCGACCGAGCTTCCGGCGAGGAAGGCAGCGTGACGCAGTCGAGGAAGGCGGCGTGAGCCAGAACGGCAATCTCGTCGAGGTCGAGAACCTCAGGGTCTGGTTCCCGATCCGCAGCGGGCTCGTGCTCGATCGCCACGTCGGCGACGTGAAGGCGGTCGACGGTGTCTCGCTGACGATCGAGCGCGGCGAGACGCTCGGGCTCGTCGGCGAATCGGGATGCGGGAAGTCGACCGTCGGACGCGCACTCCTTCGTCTCTACGAGCCGACCGACGGGCGCATCGTCTTCGACGGCCAGGACATCACGAGGCTCAACGAGTCTGAGCTGCGGCCGCTGCGCCGGCGGATGCAGATGATCTTCCAGGACCCGTACGCCTCTCTCAATCCGCGCCACTCCGTAGGCCGGATCGTGGGGGAGCCGCTGCGCGTCCACCGTCTCGATCGTGGGAAGAACCTCGGTGCGCGTGTGCGTGAGCTGCTTCAGATCGTGGGTCTACCTGCTGACGCCGGCACCCGTTACCCGCACGAGTTCTCCGGGGGCCAGCGGCAGCGGATCGGTCTCGCACGAGCACTCGCTCTCAATCCGGACTTCATCGTCTGCGACGAGCCCGTCTCCGCGCTCGACGTCTCGATCCAGGCGCAGATCGTGAACTTGCTGGAGACACTGCAGCGCGAGTTCGAGCTCACCTACCTCTTCATCGCCCACGACCTCGCCGTCGTCAGGCACATCTCCGACCGGATCGCAGTCATGTACCTGGGTCAGATCATGGAGCTCTCCCCTGCCGACGACCTGTACGAGAACCCGCTCCACCCGTACACGATCTCGCTCCTCTCGGCGATTCCCATTCCCGACCCCGAGGTCGAGCGGCGCCGAGAGTCGATCCTGTTGCAGGGCGACCTGCCGAGCCCGGCCAACCCGCCGCAGGCGTGCCGTTTCCATACTCGTTGCCCCTACGTGCAGCCGACACGGTGCCGGGAGGAGGAGCCCGCGCTCCGTCCGCTCGGAGGCCACCTGGTCAAGTGCCACTGGGCCGAGCAGATCAACGTCGGCGAGATTCAGGCGAAGGAGCGCGAGGTCGTCTTCGAGCCCGGCCAGCAAGCGTCGTAGCTGGTCAAGGCCGTGTCCGGTCGACGATCTCGTCGACGAGCCCGTAGTCGCAGGCCTCCTCGGGGGTCATGAAGCGGTCGCGGTCGATGTCGGCCATCACCTTCTCGACGGGCTGGCCCGTGTGCTTGGAGAGGATCTCCGCCATCCGGCGGGTCATCGCGAGCACCTCCGCAGCATGGATCTCGATGTCCGCCGGCGTGCCGCGGAAGCCGGCCGAACCCTGGTGGATCATCACCTTCGCGTTCGGGAGCGCCATCCGCTTTCCGGCCGCCCCACCGGCCAGGATCATCGCGGCCGCGGACATCCCCATCCCGATGCAGATCGTGCGCACGTCCGGCCGGACGTACTGCATCGTGTCGTAGATGGCCATGCCCGCATACGCTGATCCTCCGGGAGAGTTGACGTAGAGCGAAATGTCCTTGCCGGCATCCTCCGCCTCGAGGAAGAGCAGCTGGGCGGTGACGACGTTCGCGATCTCGTCATCCACCTCGCGTCCGAGAAAGACGATGCGCTCGCGGAGGAGCCGCGAGTAGATGTCGAACGAGCGCTCGTAGCGCCCGTCTGCCTCCACCACCATCGGCACGAGCATCTCCACCTCCGTCTCGGTAACCTGCAACTAGCAGGTTGCACTGTACCGCAACCGTTTGGTTGCACTTAGAGAGGAGGGAACCGTGGAGGTCGAGCGGGAGATCGTCGTGCCGGCGCCGGTAGAGGAGGTCTGGGCGGCGCTCACCGAGCCGGATCGGCTCGAGGAATGGTTTGCAAACGATGTCGAGCTCGCCCTCGAGCCGGGTGGTGAGGGCATCTTCCGCTGGGCCGACGGCGACGAGCGTCACGTCGTCGTGGAGGAGGTCCTTCCCGAGCGGAGATTCCGCTTTACGTGGGACGAGAGTCGCGTCGAGATCGAGCTGGTCGAGGTCGAGGACGGTACGCGAGTCACCGTCACGGAGACTCTCGGTGCCGGCTGGGGCACGGCTCTCTCGTTGCAGGCGCTGGCATTCGTGCGCGCGTGACCGACGTCTTCGACGCTCTCGCCGACCCGAACCGTCGGTATCTCCTGGAGGAGCTCGCCCGGCGTGAGGCCTCGGTCACTGACCTTGCGCAGACGCTGCCCGTGACACGGCAGGCGGTGGCGAAGCACGTGGCGGCGCTCGCACGTGCCGGCCTGGTCGATTCCCGTCGTCTGGGGCGTGAGCGGCTCTACCGCCTGAACCGGGAACCGCTCGACGGTGCAGCCGGCTGGATCGCGCGCGTCGGCCACGAATGGGACGAACGGCTCGGAAGGCTCCGAGAGCACGTGAGTGGCTTCGTCTGTGCTCTCGACGTTGCGCCGATCCACGCCGAGCCGGATCCCACCTCGGAGCACGTGACCCAGGCATTGCGAGGGGAACCGCTGTTCGTGCAGGAGCGGCGCGCTGGGTGGGCGCGGATCGAGACGGCGTACGGTTACCCCGGCTGGATCGCCGAGGACGCGCTTGCCGCCGGCTCGGCCGAGGAGTGGCTGCCGGAGCCGCGGGATGGAGATCCGGTGGCGGAGGCGCGCGCCTATCTCGGTGCGCCGTACCTGTGGGGCGGGATGACCGAGCGCGGGATCGACTGCTCGGGGCTCGTGCATATGGCGTTTCGCCGCCTTGGGAGGCTTGTGCCGCGTGACGCACACGAGCAGGAGGCAGCGGGCGAGTCCGAGCGGGAGCCCCACTACGGAGGCCTGGTCACATACGGCGCAGAAAACGCAGCGACGCACGTCGCGTTCTGGGTCGGCGGCGGACAGATCCTGCACGCGGCGGGCGGACGGGGGGTGGTCGAGGAGCCCGAGCCGAAGGAGCTACGCCGGATCCGACGGCGCTACGTCAGGCTCACTCACCCGGTCCGGTTAACTCGATCGAGCTAAAGGGGGGTTTGGCGCAGGCCGATATCGAGGCCGTGGATGCCGCTGAGCGCAAGGAGATCCTGAGCCGCTACATGGACCACAGCCGGCGCTTCGAGGCGGCAGCTGCCAGGCGCTCGAACGGTACTGCCGAGGTGATTCCGTTCGCCGCGCCCCTGCGGGAGCTCGAGCAGGAGCCGACGATGCGGGAGATCGAGGTGCTTCAACTCGTGGCCGACGGGCTCGTCAACCGCGAGATCGGCCAGCGCCTCTTCCTCTCGGAGGAGACGGTCAAGTCACATGTGCGCCACCTGCTCGCGAAACTGCAGGCGCGAAGCAGAGCCCACGCCGTAAGCGTTGGCTTCCGGCGTGGACTCATTGCGTAGAACCCCTTAGCCCGCCTTATCCACAGTCTGTGGAGATCCCCCGTACGAGGGATGCCACCGTGCCGTGGCGAACGCAGGATTTGTGAGGTCTACCAGACTTTGGTACCGCCCGAAACGGCGGCACGTGAGACGAGGCGAGCAATGGAGCGCATGGCTACTCCTTGTTGAGGACTAACGGCTCGGCCAGCATATACCCCTTTTAGGGGAGGTTGCAAGATCTTGGCGAAAAAATTCATCAGCCTGGCCCGCACTCACAAACTGGAGCTGTACACGAGCGCGCTCGGAGTGATGACCATTCTTGTTGCTGCGGCCGTTGTGAGTGACCAGCGATCGTTGCAGTCCCCGCTCGTAGTGGCTGCGCTCGCTGCGGTCGCGGCAGCGGCCGAGAGAGGCAGCGTACGGTTAAGCAGCAACATGGAGCAATCGATTTCTCTGCTTCCGACGTTGTTTGCCGCCGTCGTGTTCGGACCTGTGGAGGGCATGTTGGTGGGAGCAGCCTCGAATCTCGGCGATTTGCGCGCGCCGTACATGAAATGGGCTGTCTACACCTCGACGCGATCGATCGGAGGAGCGGCCGCTGGATCCTCTGCCCTTTGGGCGTCAGGTCTCGCTGAGAACGCTCTTGGAGCTCTAGTTCTCGCAACCGCCTCCGGTGGTCTCGCCATAGTCGCGTGCGATGTGGGTTTTTCAATGCTGACGTACAAGGTCAAGAACAAAGGACGCGCTACTGACGTTCTTCGAGCGGTTATGCCAATCGCTGCACTCGTGATCCCCCTCTGGATGCCTTTGCTTGCACTCCTGGCCTTTTCTTACGAGCAGGTGTCGCCGTGGACTCTTCTTTTGTTCTCACTCCCTGCGCTTGCGGCGCATCGGTCATTCATCCTTTACCAGGAGCAGAGACGGCTCACGACGGACTTGCAGGTTGTAAATGATCGCCTGGAGGCCGCGAATCTGTCCTTCGCTACGGCTCTGGTAGCGACTCTGGACGCCCGCGACCGATACACCGCCGGGCACTCGGCTGCCGTCGCAGTTTACTCGCGCGACATCGCTAAGCGACTAGGGTTAAATGACGAACAGCAGCGTCGCAGCTACGTAACCGGCCTAGTACACGACATCGGAAAGATCGGTCTTCCTGCTGGCCTTCTCGAAAAACCCGGTGCACTTACCCTTGAGGAGCGCCGACAAATGCAGGAACATTCGGCGATCGGCGAGAGAATTCTAGCAAAGATCGACACCTATCCGGAAGTAGCGCAGATCGTGCGCCATCACCACGAACGTATGGATGGCACAGGGTACCCAGACGGCCTTGAACGCGATGCGATCCCGTTGCTCTCTCGAATTATTGCAGTCGCCGACGCGTACAATGCCATGACATCAGACCGTCCGTATCGCGATGCCATGCCAAGTCGAGTCGCTCGACTGCGACTCGCTCAAGCTGTTGAATCACAATTTGATACGACTATTGTAGCGGCGTTTGAGGCAATACTCGCTGGCGCTGATGAGAGCTATCGCACCGGGCGGCAAGAAGAGTTTCACATCATGGACGCTCCGCAGCTTGTTGTTCCTGTACGTGACGCAGCTTAGAGCGCGCGTGATGCGGAACTTTGAGCGCAGCTGTAGTCCGCGACGTTACATCTAGTTTCTCGAATATGTGCCTTACATGAACCTTTACCGTCGCTTCGGCGATGTAAAGCATGTCCCCGATCTGGCGGTTGGAGTGGCCATCGGCGACGAGCAAGAGAACCTCTTGCTCCCGGGAGGAGAGCGCCTCCCAGGAGTCGCCCGGCCTCGTCTCCATCGCCTCTGCGAAGGCGCCCGTGTCATTGGTCATGGACAGTATTTGTAGGAAGTCTTCCCGAGTTGCATCGGAGCGAAGAAGCAGCACCGCTAACTGAGCGCATCCCCGATATGCAGCGGCGAAGACCTCTATACAATGCTGGGCTATTGCGGTATTCATGGCTTCACGTGCGAACTCATACATATCCACATCTGCACGGAGAGTGGCGACAATCGCCCGCGCTGCGAAAGACATGCACCTGGCCTCTATCGCTTTGGTCGTGCTGAGAGCGACTTCTGCTGTCTTCAACGCCCTTGCGTACTCTCCCGTGCAAGCGAGGGCAACAGCACGTGAGGCTAGGATTTCTCCATTCAGTGACGGAGTGGCAGCCCCTCTCCAGCGCAGTGACTCGCGGATAGCAAGAGCGAACCGTCCTTGCGTGATGAGGCAGCGCGTACGGATGGCTATCGCGTTTCCCGCTAGGAGATCGTCGCCAGTAGACCGCGCTGCCTCCTCGACCGCATCCACCTCCCGCGAGGCGTTCTCTATATTCCCGCTGATCATCTCGGTAACCGCGTTGATGAGGCGGGTGTATGGAATGACGAAGTCGAGACGGTACTTCTTGGCGTCGTCAAGCTGATCAGATATGACGAGCCGTGCTTCTTCTACGTCTCCAGAGCTCGCGACGGCGTACCCGTATGTATTGCGGAAGGAACAGCGTTGGATGGGGTCAGTTAGACGATGCAGAAGGCGGTACACGCGGCGCGGCTCCTCTAGGCTGCCAAACGTGCCGAAGCGCGTGTGGAGACTCAGCCAGCGGCCGAAATAAATGACCAAGCGCTCAACATCATCTCCATCCGGCTTGATTCTCTCGAGTAGATGCGGCGCTTCGTCGAGTTCTAGGTCGATGGCCGCTGAAAGCTCCCCAAGCGTGGCGACATAGATATCCCTCGCGGTGTGAGCAGCCTTGCGGGCCATCCTATAGTGACCCACTGCCTCTTGTTCACGATTTGCGGCGTGCGCTGCGCGGCCGGCGATTGAGTACGCTCGGCTTATCCAGTCATCGTCCGGAGTGAGACCCTCAGCGGCCTGCCTACCGAGTAATTCAGATTCGTAGAAGCTACCCTGTCTGAACGAAAGCTCTGCGGAGACAAGAACCGCCTCAGGCATCACGAGTTTCTCGCGCTCACCGTAACGGAGCCAGTTGCCCACACTGGTCAATTGACCAGCTGGCAGGAGGTGATCCATCCCCGCCCTGAGAAGAGCGGGCAGAGCCTCAGGGATCTTGTAGTTCTCGATGATTGCGAATGCTTCGTCCCAGTAATGCCGGCGGAGCAAGATGTCGACTGAGCGAATGGCGTCTTGCCGAAAGACGTGGACGAGCGTTGCGTCGCTCTTCTGCCTCAAGAAACTTGCCAATAAGGGATGGAGTTCTAGGGTGGTCTCAGTTTCCGTTAGCCATCCGGTTTCAACTGCCTGCTGCACCATCGCTGCACCGTCGGCGTCCTCGAACAACTCGAGAATAACCTCATGTGAGCGGATCTCGGCAACTGCAACTAAGCCAAGAACGTCCCGGAGAGCACGTGGTAGCTCTTGATACAGCTCTTCTGCTAAGAACGCGTACAATGATTCAGGCAGCTCGCTCCGACGATCGAATAGTCGAGTCGGATCGGCAGTCAGTGACACTAGACCCACAACAGCCGGCCACCCGTCTGCCAGGGCCACGACTCCAGAACTAGCAGTTGCATCTCCGAGTACGTCAGCTGCCTCCTCGCGAGTCATAGCCAACGTGTTCCGACCCATCTCCATCACGTCGCCATAAAGGAGGTCGCGAGGAGCAATCCAGTCTGGCCGCTGTCTTGCAGAGAGCAAGACGTTGAGCGGTGCATCACGCACGAGGGATTCGATGAACAATGAAGCTGGGGACTCAGTGATGTAATGAGCATCATCAATGACTAACCACGCATCAAGCGGCCAGGAGCGAAGCTCCTCGATCAGAAGGCCGGCGAGCGCTTCACCATCAGCGTTTGGCACCTTAGTGACTCTGAGGCGCTCCTCTAGTGGTGAGTTGCAGTCAGGGATGATCCTCGCGGTCACGGAACCGATGGCGCTCGCGAGGACGGCCACATCGGTAGCTGCTGGAGACGTGCGATACCAAGCAGAGGCTTCTCGTTGGTCGATCCACTGGCGAGCGAGGGTCGTCTTTCCATACCCGGCCGGGGCGACGAGCATCTTGATTCGCGCCGGGGACTCGTCGAGCAGGCGCGTCAATCTCGGGCGCTCGATGATTCGGCGACGCCCCTGCTGCCGCTGGGTGGCGGTGCCGTCTGCCATTCGTGTATGCGGGCATCAGCCCGCTACGTAACGTTAACGCGATTATCTCACCTTGACTAGACACGCCCGCAGCCCCACCAGAGCCGCGGGCGTGCTGCCGTCAGTTCCCCGGCCCAGCCGGGGCGGGGCCGAGGCTTTGCGCGAGCGGGTCATCACCCGTCTGGCTTCGGTAGGCGAGGGGGATATGCCGCCTACGCGACACTCCAAGCTTCTGACGAAGCGTGTCGCAATGAGCCTTCACGGTGCGCGGGGAGATGCCTAGCCGCTCGCCGACCTCCTCGTTGGAGCAACCGGCGGCGATGAGCGCGATCACCTCACGCTGTCTCTCAGTAATCGGTGGACACACCTGGGTCATCACGTTCACCATGGCTTGAGGCTACGACGCCGGAGGTGAAGGCACCATTGGCCGGAAGGTGTATTTCGCGGCGTAATCGGAACTCAGGCGAGCCGTCGCCTTCGATTACAGAGTCGCGGCGCAACTGTTTCGGGCTTAAAAGCTGCCGCTCCGGCCGATAAATCGACTGTGCAGCACGTGGGGAACAAGGAGCGCATCCTCATCGTCGACGATGAGGATCAGATCCGGTCGCTTCTCGCGCATCAGCTCCGCACACACGGATACGACTGCGCGACCGCCGGCAGTCCCTCGGAAGCCCGGCGCCTGCTCTCTGCGGAATCCTTCGCGCTCGTCCTCAGCGACGTCAACATGCCGGGGGAGTCCGGCCTCGACATCGCGCAGGAAGTGCTGGCCGACTATCCCGACACGGCGGTCCGCTCGAAGGCCGCATCGCCGCAATCGCCGACGTCTTCGACGCCCCTCACCTCCGACCGGGTCTACCGGAAAGCGTTCCGGCCAGAGGAAGCCGGCTATCGTGGGCGGCGGAGTTCCGATCGAAGACCGGCCAGCGTGCACCGCCGCAGCGCGTTGGCGACGTTGACCACGAGCTCGCTCGCCGGGCTCGATGCTGATCGCACGGAATGATCCGGATCGCGAGCCCCGGGTCGAACTGGGTGCTGCGCCCCTCGCGCATCTGGTCGCGGGCTCGTGATGGTTACCGGAGCCGATGATCGACATGCCGACACCGCGGAGAGCTCCGAAAGCGAGCTGAGACGCCTGCGGGAGGAGACGATTCGTCGCCAACACGTCGTTCCATGCCCCGAAGAAGAGGTCGAGGAGTTCCCCACACGGAGATCGGATACCGAATTCTGGCCGGGTCGGATGTCGAGCTGCTCGATTTTGCAGCGGTGCTGGCGCTCACGCATCACGAGCGCATCACATCCTGCGGATGAGCCTTTACTGCACGCTGCTCGGCCGGCTCGCTCGAGATCGAGAACCGTGAGCACCGAAACCGCTTGGAGCAGGCGGTCGAGCTGCTTGATGGTGTCGCGGAGGGTGGCGGGCAGCCAGCGACGGGCGGCCCGTGCAGCCGGCAGTGCTGCCTAGCTCGGCGTACTAGATCCTTCCAAGTCGAGCACATCGCCGACTGCGTCGTCCGGCTCGCTCCTGCTGAAGGCAAGCAGCTGGTTGGTGAGAGCCGTCGCGCGCTCCGAGGCGCGGGCGATCTCCACAACTTCCAAGCGACTCGGATCGTCGGCGTCGACGCTCGCGACCAGGAGCTCGGCATAGCCCCCGATCGTGGAGGGTTGAGTTGACGAGCCGCATCCGACCTTTCTCTACGCTGGCTCCGTGGTGGGAGGCACTGCTGCCAGGACCGGCCGATTGGAGGCAGACGTCGTGATCGTAGGCGCCGGCGTGATGGGTCTGGCGACAGCGCGGGTGCTAGCGGAGGCGGGCCGCGACGTCGTCGTGTTGGAGCAGTTCGATCTCGATCACGACCGCGGCTCGAGCCACGGCTCGTCCCGGATCTTCCGGCTGTCCTACCCGGAGGCGGAGTGGGTGCGGCTCGCGCAGAAGGCGCTGCCACTCTGGCGCGACCTCGAGGCAGAGTGCGGGGAGATCCTGCTCGAGCTGCACGGGTCAGTCGACATCGGTGAGTGGGGAGCGAATCGGGATGCCCTCGCCGCCTGTGGTGCCGCCTTCGAGCTGCTCGATCAAGAAGAGGCCGAGCGGCGCTTCGAGCTCCGACTGAAGCCCGGTGAGCGTGCCCTCTTTCAACCGGAGGGAGGGATCGCGGTCGCAGACCGCACGCTCCTCGCGCTCGCCAACTCGGCGCGGCAGCACGGAGCCCGCATCCGCGAGCAAGCCCGCGTGGTCGCCGTCCGTGACGGCGGTCTCGAGGTGGAGGTCGAGCTGGAGGACGAGCTTCTCCGGGCTCGGACGGCTGTGGTGACGGCGGGCGCGTGGGCGCCGCGGCTCGTCGACCTGGACGCGCGCCCGACCCGCGAGACGACGGCCTACTTCGCCTGCAAGCGGCCACTCCCGTCGCTGGTCGACGGAACGCTCGCGGCGCAGATCTACGGCTATGGGCTGTCCGCACCGGGGCTGGGTGCGAAGGCCGGCCTGCACAAATCCGGCCCCCGTGTCGATCCAGACGAACCCGGGGAACCGGACGTGGCCGTGGCGTTGGAGGCAGGTGAGTGGCTGGCAAGGCGTTTTCCCGCGATCTCCCCCGAGCCTGTGCGGATGGAGACCTGCCTGTATACGAACCTCGCCGAGGACCGTTTCACGCTCGAGCGTCGCGGCCGCGTCGTCGTTGGCTCGCCCTGCAGCGGACACGGCTTCAAGTTCGCGCCGCTGATCGGGAAGAGGCTCGCGGAGCTGGCGACGGAGGTGCTCGTCTAGCGAAAGAGGTCGCGCTCCGGCGGCATCAGCAGATCTCGTCCGCTGCCCTCTCCCTTCGCGCCGTAGCCGCGGATCACGGCCGCCGGAATCTCGCGGGCCTTGCCGAGCACGAGCTCTGCGGCGGAGGCAAGCTCGTCCGCGACGGCGATCTGAGTCCCCTGGAGCTCGTATCCGGCGCGATCGCGCCGGCCGCGCAGGTCGAGGAGCGGCGTCAGGCCGGAGACGCCGAGGGCGACATCGGTCGTTCCCAGCCGCCAGGGCCGTCCGAACGAGTCGCTGACGATCACGCCCACGTTGCGCCCCGTGCGCTCCCGAAGAGCATTCCGCAGCCGTCCGGCCGACGCGTCGGGATCGAGCGGCAGCAACACAAGCGTCCCCTCGCCCTTCGCGTTGGAGGCGTCCACGCCGGCGGAGGCGCAGACGAAGCCGTGGGCGGTCTCGCCGATGAGGAGCGGTGGCCGCTCGCGGACGATGCGGACGCTCTCCCGGAGGACCACCTCCACGTGCCGCGGGTCGGCCTCTCCTGCCAGCTCGATCGCGCGCTGCGACGGCGAGATCTCCTCCAGACGCACGACGCGTCCTTCGGATTTCGACACCACCTTCTGCGCCACCACGAGAACATCGCCGTCCTGTAGGCCGCCCGCCCGCTCCGCAGCTGCGGCGATCAGCTCCGGCAGGTCGTCGCCCGCCTCGATCTCGGGAATCCCCTCGAGCCCGAAGACCCGGATCTCCTTGGTCAACGGAGGCCGGTGATCCGCAGGCCGGCGTGCGCCTTGTAGCGCTTGTTGACGTTCACGATCACCGCGGTCATCCCCTCGAGAGCGCGCGCGCTGGCGAGCGGGCCTGCGTCGATCGCACGGCCGGAGACGAGCCTCCCGGCCAGATCGAGCGAGAGAGCCTTTGCCTCGGCGTCGTCGCCGCAGACGAAGGCGTCCTCGTCCGGTGGCGCCTGCGAAAGGCTGGCTGCGGCGAGGGAGTGCAGGCCTGCGGTTACAGGCGCCTCGAGGACGTCCTGGATGCGCTGGGCGACCGAGGTGGCCTTCTCCGTCGGCCGCACGCCACCCTGTCCGAAGGAGAGCTCGGCGGCGACAGAGAGAACCGGCGTCCGGCCGATTGCCTGCCGCAGCTCGCGCGCCGTCTCGACCGCGGCCTCCGCTTTGACCGCCAGGAGCACGAGGTCGACCTCGCGCACGGCATCTCGATTCGCCGCCCCTTCGGCACCCAATGCGGTAGCGGACTCGCGTGCCCGCTCCGGGTCCCTGGAGCCGATCACAACGTCCATACCCGCATCGAGGAGGCGCGTAGCGACAGCCTGGCCGAAGCTGCCGGTTCCTCCGACCACGGCGACCTTCACGCCCGCTCCTGGCAGCGCGACTGCGTCACGCAGCGGCCTCGAGCACCGTCTCGGCGAGCCGGCGGGATGCGGCGAGGTCCGTCATGAGCGTGCTCGTCACCACCGCTCGCACGGCGAGAGGCCCGGTCGGGTCGGCCTCGTCCACGACGAGCGCGTCGATCAGACCCTCGTAGCAGGACGCCACATGAGCCGGAGACGTGCCGCCGGTCAACGTTCTCAGCATGCGGTCGACAGGTCCCTTCACGGCCCGGCCGCCGACGATGGGGCTGACGGCGACACACGGCACGCTGCGCGCCGCGACCGCATCGCGAATCCCCTGGACGGCCAGGATCGGCCAGACACTGACGAAGGGGTTGCTCGGTGCGATCAGGATCGCCTCCGCGGCGGCGAGCGACTCGATCACGCCCGGCGCGGGTGCCGCATCCCCCAGGAAGCGGACACGATCCACCTCGTCGCGGTGGCCGCGCGCGACAAACCATTCCTGGAAGGAGAAGCTGCCCGCCGGGGTGTCGATCCAGGTGCGCAACTCGTCGTCGGTGGCGGGCAGGATCCGTGTCTGCAAGCCCAACGAGCGGGCCATCCGCTCCGTCACCACGGACAGCCGCTCACCCGCGCGGAGGGCCTGCGTCCGCACCAGGTGGAGACCGAGGTCGCGGTCGCCGAGACGGAACCAGTCCTCGCCCCCGAGCGCTCCCACCGTCTCGAGGGCGTGCCAGGTCTCGTCGGCACGCCCCCAACCCCGCTCCTCATCGTTCAGCTCCGCGAGCGCATAGAGGATGCTGTCGAGGTCGGGAGAGATCGTCAGGCCGAGCACGTCCAGGTCGTCGCCGACGTTTCCGATCACCGTCACGTCCGACGGGTCGATCGCCGCCACGAGCCCCCGCGCGAAGCGCGCGCCGCCGACCCCGCCCGAAAGGAGAACCACCTTCATCCTCGGGCCAGCATCCCCAGCGCGGCCTGTGTGCGCGGAGCCGCCCGGTACGCCAGCTGCTCCAGGTCGGCCATCGTGTCCACGTCGTCGCTGAGGTTGGGAATCGCCGCCGCCATCGCCTGTAGCCCGATCCTCGCCGCGTGCTCGCGGAACCGGCCGGCGCTCCCGGGACCGTAGAGCGGAGCGAACGCCGACGGTCGCGGCAGCGCGAGCGCGTTCGTCGTCCCGTCCCGGGCCTCCACGAGACCGAAGGCCCCGAGCTCGGCGGCGCTTGCCAGCGTGCGCAGGTCGTGCGGGACGACGCATGGCACGTCGGCGTTGACGACGAGCACCGGCTCGTCGGGCAGGTTGGCAAGCGCGGCGGCGACCGCGGGTCCGTGGCCTCCGCCGGGGTCGGGCACGACCTCGGCTCCGAGCTCCGCGACGATTCCCTCTGCGGCCGGGTCGGACGTGACGACCAGGGTCCGCGCGGTCGCCACGCAGGCAGCCACCACGTCGCCGAGCATCGCGAGCGCGAGCTGCGCTCGCAGCTCGCCCGGAGCATCCAGCCGCTGCTTGCCGCTCACCCCTCGAAAGGGTACGACGATTGCCGTCATCGCTCGGGAGAGACTATCCCCGCGTGGACAACACTTCATTGGCGGAGCGGCTCGAGGCGTTTTCGGCGCTGCTCGACCTGGTGGGATCGAGCTACTACACCGTCCGCGCCTACCGGCGGGCGGCCGATCTGATCCGGTCGACGCCCGTCGACGTGGCGGAGCTCGTGCGCGGTGGGCGAGTGCGAGAGCTGGCCGGGATCGGGCCGGGGATCGAGGCGCGTCTTCGCGAGTTGGTCGAGACCGGTGAGCTCGCGGAGCTGCGCGAGCTCGAGGCAGAGGCGTTGCCGGAGCTCGTCGGCATCGGCCGTCTGCTCGGCCTCTCGCCGAAGCGGATGCGGGAGCTCGGGAAGGCGCTGGACGTTCGAACGATCGGTGGTCTGCGGGAGGCTGCGGAGGCGGGTCGGCTGACGGAGGTGGCAGGCATCGGAGCGAAGACAGCGGAGAAGATCCGGGCCGGTCTCGTGACAGCCGGGGGCGCACGTCCTCGGAGGGGAATGCTGCTCAACCGTGCGCGGGCGCTGGTTCGGGAGGTCGCGGACGCGCTGGGCGGCGAGGCTGCCGGCGACCCGCGCCGTGGCTGCGACCTGTCGACGCGCTTCGCGGTGGTCGTGTCCGACGCGCGGGCGCTCGATCGGCTCGGTGCGCTGCCGCAGATCGTGGCCGTGCTCGAGCGCGGGGAGACGCGAGCAGTGGGGGTGACCGCCGAGGGCGTGCCTATCGAGGCCATCTACGCTGCGCCGGAGAGGTTCGGGACGGCACTTGCCCGCGCCACCGGCTCGGCTGCATACGTCGAAAGCCTCGAACCCTTGCCCGAAGCGGCCACGGAGCTGGAGATGTACACCCACCTCAGCCGGCCCTTCAGGCCGCCCGAGCTACGGGAGGTCGACGCGGACGACCCCCTGCCCGACGTGCTCAGACTGGAAGACGTGCGGGGGGATCTCCACGTTCACACGACCGCCTCCGACGGCAAGGCGTCGGTCTACGAGATGGGGGTGGCGGCGAGGGACCTCGGCCACGAGTACATCGCGATCTGCGACCACACGCGAGCGGTTCGCGTCGTCCCGGGCCTCGACGCGGACGACGTGCGCCGGCAAGGGGAGGAGATTGCCGCAGCGAACGAGCTGCTCGCACCGTTTCGGATCCTGCCCGGAAGCGAGTGCGACATCCTGCCCGATGGTTCCCTCGACCTCCCCGACGACGTCCTCAAGGAGCTCGAGTGGGTGCAGATCAGCCTCCACGCCGGTCAGCGCTGGGGCCGCGACGCCCTCACCGACCGCGTGCTCGAGGCGATGCGACATGCCGCGACTTCAACAGCGGCATCGTGCCTCTCCCACCCGAAGGGCCGGATCCTGAACCATCGCCCCGAGAATGCGCTCGATCTCGACCGTGTCTTCGAGGTGGCGCTCGAGACCGGGATCGCGCTCGAGATCAACGGCTTGCCTGACCGCCTCGACCTGTCCGGGGAGCATGCCCGCGGGGCGCTCGCGGCGGGCGTCAAGCTGGTGTGCTCGACCGACGCCCACTCCGTGCGCGGACTCGGAAACATGGAGCTCTCCGTCATCACGGGCCGGCGAGCCGGCGCGAGGCGGAGCGACGTGCTCAACACGCTCTCTGTCGCCGAACTGCTCGCTCCGAGGCTCGTCTGAGGCCGTGCTACCAGCCGCAGCACGCCAAAGCCTACGACCTCTGACCGGGGCCTCAGGCCGCGCTGGCGCCTGGGCCGCGCTCGGCGTACTCGTGTACCTCGAACCAGTGAGTGAGGCGCAGCGCTTCTGCGACCTGGGGCTCGGTGTGCTCCGCGTAGAAGACGTGGTGGTCGAGATCGCAGCAGATCGCCACGTCTCCGAGTGAGACGTGCGTGATCTCCGTCAGGACGTCGACGGGGAGCTGGGCCTCGGCGACCGTGTAGTGCTTGAACTGCAGGTCCGGCGCCCGTTCCATCAGTGTCGGCCAGTCAGGGCAGGTGCGCGAGCTCATCGAGCCTCGGACTTCTCCTCCAGTACCCAGCTCCCTTCCAGGCGGACAACACCTCCCTGCTCGCCGTCCGGATAGACGACGAACGTCAGTGCGTCGTCGAGCCAGTGCAGGAGCCGGTCGCCGGTGGGATCGCTGAGACCGAGGCGGAGGTGGAAGCGCCCGTCCGAGAGCGGCAGGCTGTCGACGTCGTAGCGGAGCGCGCGCTCTCCCGGACCGTCACGCCAGTCGAGCGTGGCGGTGTCGAGTGCGTCGGAGGCGACCAGAAGGCCGGCGTCGTCGCGGAGCTCGAGCTGCAACCTCGGCGCGCTCAGGCCGGCCTGGGCCTGGATCCGCAGCCGGAGGGAGAGCGGCTCTCCGGCCAGGAACTGTCGGCGCTCCTCCCCTTCCGACCCGACGAGCCTGGCCCCGGTGATCTCGGCCTCGCCCGTTCCCCACTCACACAGACCTGCGGAACGCTCGGCCGGGTCCGCGTCGAAGGCGAGCATGCGCCGGTAGTGGACGAGCGCCTCGTGCGTCGGGCCGTCGAACTCCATGCGACCGTCGCGCAGCAGCACCGCTCGCTCGCACAGCCGCTCGACCTGCGTCGCGTCGTGGGAGACGAAGACGATCGTGCCTCCACGCTGCTTGAACTCGAAGATCTTGCCGAAGCACTTGCGTTGGAACGCCTCGTCACCGACGGCGAAGACCTCGTCGAGCAGCAACACGTCCGCGTCGAGATGTGCGGCGATGGCGAAGCCGAGGCGCATGTACATCCCCGACGAGTAGGTGCGGACGGGCCGGTCGATCGAGTCCTCCAGCTCGGCGAAGGAGACGATCTCGTCAAACCGCTCGCGGATCTCGGCGCGCCGCAGGCCGTACATGGAGCCGTTCAGGAAGACGTTCTCGCGCCCGCTGAAGTCCGGATGGAAGCCGGCCCCGAGCTCGAGCAGGGAGCCAATGCGGCCGCCGACGGCAATCGTCCCGCTGGTCGGCCTGATGATCCCGGCGACGAGTCGGAGCAGGGTCGACTTTCCAGAGCCGTTGCGCCCGATCAGCCCGACCGCCTCCCCGGGCTCGATCGCGACCGAGACGTCTCGGAGCGCCCAGACGTCGGTCGGCTGTGTCCGCCCGCGCAACACGAAGAGCTCCTTGAGCGTCCGTGCCTGCCGCGCGTGCACGCGGAAGCGCCGCGAGACGTCGTCCGCGCGAATCTCGCCCGTCGTCACGTGGCAGACGGTACAGCCGCGGCGTGCCGGACGAGGCCGGCGAGCACGCGGACGAGAGCCTGGTCGGCGTTCGGCATCTCGATCCGGCGCAGGTGCACACCGAGCTCGGCTGCCCTCTGCATCGCCTCGATGTCGAGGTCCCAGCGGATCTCCAGGTGATCGGAGACGAAGCCGATGGGGCAGACGAGCACGTCGCGGACACCTCGAGCAGCGAGATCCTGGAGGTGGTCGAGGATGTCGGGTCCTAGCCAGGGCTCGCCCGTCGGGGAAGCGCTCTGGAAGGAGAACGACCAGCGGTCGCCGAGCGCTGCGCGCGCGGCGATGAGCCTGGCCGTCTCGAGCAGCTCGTCCCTGTAGGGATCTCCTTCGTCGAGAATCCGCGCGGGCAGCGAGTGCGCCGTGAAAACGACGTGCGCAGAGAGATAGTTGCTGACAGCAACTATCCTCTCGGCGAGCAGGGCGACGAAGCCGGGGTCAGACCCCCACCGCTCGACGAAGCGGAGCTCGGCCCGGCCCGCGATCGCCTGCTCGAGGAGACCTCGGTAGGACTCGATCGACATGGACGAGTAGTGCGGCGCGAGCACGAGCCCCACGATCGTCGTCGCACCGTCTGCGATCGCACGCTCGACCGCCTCGGCGATCCGCGGCTTCCAATGCCGCATGCCCGTGAAGACGGGTAGGTCGAGCTCCTGCTCGAGCGCCGCGCGGGTGGCCTCGGTGATCTCGTTCAACGGGTTCGAGCTCTCGATCCCGAGCCGCCGGTAGCGCTCGACGAGCCCCGCGAGGTGCTCGGGCGAGATCGGCCGCCCGCCGCGGATGTCCGCGTAGTACGCGGGGACGTCGTCGATCCGGTCCGGCGATCCGTACGCCATCAGCACGACGGCGACACTCATGCGGCGACGCGGGTCGTCTGCTCGTGCACGAAGGCACGCAGGCGGCCGAGGACGTCCGGGTCGGTGTCGGGCATGACGCCGTGGCCGAGGTTGAAGATGTGGCCCGGCCGCCCGGCGGCGCGTGCGAGCACGTCCAGGGTCGCGCGCTCGACGCGCTCCCAGGGCCCCAACAGAATCGCACCGTCGAGGTTCCCCTGGACGCCCCGGGCCTCCCCGATGACGTCCCAGCCCCAGTCGAGCGGGATGCGCCAGTCCAGGCCGATCACGTCGCCCCCCGCCTCCGTCATTTGCGTGAGCAGGGTGGCTGTGCCGGTACCGAAGTGGATCGTGGGGCAGTCGAGCGCGGCGAGGATGCGCTTCGAGTACGGCTGCACGAACTCCCCGTAGTCCGCCGGGGAGAGCGCCCCCACCCACGAGTCGAAGAGCTGGATCACGTCTGCACCCGCTCTCGCCTGCGCCTGGACATAGGGCGCGAAGGCAGCCGTCAGCTTCTCCATCAGCGCGTGCCAGAGCTGTGGCTCCCCGTACATCATCCGCTTCACCTGGAGAAACTCGCGGCTCGGCTTCCCCTCGACGAGGTACCCCGCGACCGTGAAGGGACCGCCGCAGAAGCCGATCACCGCCTGATCGGGCCGCAGCTCGCGTCGGACGATCGAAACCGCCTCGAGGATGAAGGGAACGGACTCCTCCGGGTCGGGTGCTCGCAACGCGCGGACCTGAGCGGTGGTACGGATTGGATCCGAGATCACCGGGCCGATGTTCTCGACGAGCTCGACTTCCACGCCCATCCCGAGCACGGGCAGCATGATGTCCGCGAACATCACGGCCGCGTCGACGTCGTGGCGGCGCACCGGCTGCAGCGTCACCTCCGCGCAGAGCTCGGGCTCCCTGCACACCTCGAAGAGCGTGCGCGTCTTGCGGATCTCGCGGTACTCCGGGAGCGAGCGGCCGGCCTGGCGCATGAACCAGACGGGCGTGCGCTCGGTCGGCTCGAGCCGCGCGGCACGGACGAGGAGTGGCCCGGAGTCAATGGACGGCGACACGAAAGTAGGCTATCGACGGTGATGAAGAGGGTCGGCGAGCATCCCGTTCCGGCCGGCCCGCTCGCGGTGCGGTGGCGCGGGTACGCGCTGTCACCGCTGCGGGCCGGGGCCCTCACGAGCGTCCCGCTGCGGCTCGCGAACGCGGGCTCGGCCACCTGGCGGGCGCGCGTTCTTCTCTCCTGCCACTGGCTCGACGATCGCGGCAATCCCATCGTGTGGGACGGCCAGCGCACCTTCCTGCCCCACGAGGTCGCGCCGGGAGAGGAGGTGGAGGTCGCGGCCGAGGTGCGGGCGCCCCAGCCGCCGGGCACCTACCGGCTCGCGTTCGACCTGCTCGAGGAGTTCCGCTTCTGGTTCGCGGAGGTCGGCTCGCACGTCCTGGAACTGGAGGTCGTGGTTCTGCCTCGTATCGACGAGCGCCGCCTCGCCGTCGTCGTCCACGGAGCCGCCACCACGGAGACCGAGGCGGCGCTGCGTGCGCAGGAGGAGCCGCTTGTCGCTGAAAGGGCCGTCGCCACCGCCCATCTGGTGCCGGGCGCGGTGCCCGAGCCCGACTGGTCGCGTCGGATCCTCGACGCGCATGCGGAGGGGTTCGCGGCGGCTGCCGGCTCGATCGACAGCGTCGGGCGCGAACTGGGTCCCTGGCGCTCCGCGGGCGGCCGCAACCCGGGTTTCGCGCACCCGCTCCTGCTGCCTTCGCTGCTGACGGGATTCGAGGTCGCCGAGCACGCAGGCTTGCCGGCCTACTTCCCTGAGCGCTTCCAGAACGGCGAGCCGTGGCTCTTCGACGGGCGGATCAGACTTCGACTGCGACGCGATCGTCGACGCGTGTGAAGACAACTGCACCGATCGCGAGTGCGACGACAGCCGAGACCGCGAGGTAGATCGCGTCTCCCGCAGCCGGGGCGCGGCCGAAGAAGAGGGGCTGGCGCACCGCCTCCACGGCCGGGGTCAGGAAGTTCCCCCAGTGAATCAGGTCGACGAGGCGGGGGTGATCCTCCACTCCCGGCACCTGCTCGAGCGAGTACAGCACCGGCGTGAGGAAGAACCACGGCAGGAGGAGCGCCGTGACGAGATGCTCGACGTCGCGGTAGAGCGCGTTCAGCGACGCGACCGCGAGCGACAGACCGGCGACGAGGCAGACCGCGAGTGCCGAAAGCGGAACCGCAAGCCAGACGGTGTCGCGCGCCTCCGGGATGTAGACGAGGCTGAGCGCGATCACGATCGCCAGCATCACGACGAAGCTGACGAGCTGCGAGGCGACCATCGCGAGCGGCACGAGCTGGCGCGGAAAGCGCACCTTGCGGATCAGGTTCGCATTCTCCACGAGGCTCCGTGAGGCCGCCTGCAGCGAGGTCGAGAAGAAGACCCAGACGGGCAGGCCCGCGAGCAGGAAGAGCCAGTAGTGCTCGTAGTCGACCGCCTGCACTTTCAGCATCACCGAGAACACGAGCAGGTAGACGAGCATCAGCACGATCGGGTGCGCGAGCGACCACACGAGGCCGAGCGCCGAGCCCTTGTACTTGGCCCGCAGGTCGCGCCGGAAGAGGCTGCCGAAGAGCTCGCGGTAGCGCAGGAGATCGGTGTAGGTCGTCACTCGCCGCATTTAGTCTAGGGGCGACCGTGGCTCCCACCGTGGCTCCACACAGAGACCTAACAGGCCTGGCGTACCCTTTCCGGAAGTGAGCGCGGCCGTCACGATCGCGGCCTTCCCGGTCGCTGCCCTCGCCCTCTGGGCGCTGTTGCGCTCCGGGATCGGGGGGCGGGTCGGCGGCCGGCTCGTCGCTCACCCGTCGGGCGAGCGGTGGCACGAGCAGGCGACGCCGAGCTTCGGTGGCGTCGGCATCTTCCTCGGCCTTCTCGCCGGCCTTGCGGCTGCCGTGGCGGCGGGCGCGCTCGACGCGAGCTCGGAGCTACTCGGGGTGGCGGTCGGCTGCACGATCCTCTTCCTCGCCGGCCTGGCCGACGATCTCTTCGATCTCGGGCCGGTCGCGAAGCTCGGCGCCCAGTTCCTGGCTGCCGGGGTCGTGCTTGCGAGCGGTCTCACCGTCGAGGTCGTGGACTCGAACCTGCTCGGCACCGTGATCGGCCTCGTCTGGCTCGTGGGGATCACGAATGCCTTCAACCTGCTCGACAACATGGATGGTCTCGCGGCAACGCTCGCGGTGGTGGCGTGCGCCACGTTCGCGGTGGACGCGATCGCGCAGGAGCCGGAGAGCCTGGCAGCCGTGCTTGCACTGTCACTTGGATTCGCCTGTGCGGCGTTCCTGCCGTTCAATCTGCGGCCGAAGCGGCGTGCGGCGCTCTTCATGGGCGACTCGGGCAGCCAGGTGATCGGATTCGGCCTCGCCGCCCTCGCGCTTGCCTCGAGCTGGACGGCCGCGGGCGCCACGCTTGCGACCGTCTTGCTGCCGCTGCTCGTGCTGGCGATTCCGATCCTCGACACGACGCTCGTGACCGTCCGGCGGGCGCTCGAGCGGCGTCCGATCGCCCAGGGCGGCAAGGACCACTCGTCCCATCGGCTCGTCTACTACGGCCTGAGCGACCAGCAGGCCGTCGCGGCCCTCGCCTTGCTGGCGACCCTACTGGGGCTGACCGCGCTCGCCTACAACGTGCTCGACGACGCACGGGTGACCGCTGTCGGGGTGCTGCTCTCGTTCGTCGTCCTCGTCCAGTTCGGAAGCTTCCTGACCGATCTGGAGGAGCGCTCGGCGCGGGCGGAGCCCGGGCCGCCGCCCTCGCTCCTGCGTGCCCTCGTCTCGCAGCCGCGCCGGCTCGTGGAGGTGCTGATCGACTTCCTGATCATCTGCGCCTCGTTTCTTGCCGCGTACCTGTTGCAGGTGGACGGCCGCGGAAGCGAGGTCCAGCGAGCCGTGTTCCTCGCGACGCTGCCGGTGCTCCTCGGCGTCCGTTACGTCCTCTTCGTCCTTGTGGGGATCTATCGACGTGTCTGGCGGTTCGCGACGCCCCGGGACCTCGCCGCCATTGCCTCCGCAACGGCACTCTCGGTCCCGATCACGATCGCGATCGTCGCGAAGACGCAGTCGCTTCAGTCCTTCCCGCTCGAGATCTTCCTGGTCGACGCGCTCCTCTGCGCCGTGCTCGTGTCGGCGTCCCGCCTGGCGCTGCGGATGGCTCCGGACGTGCTGGCCTCGACGGGGCGGCGCAGCGGGGAGCGAGTGCTGGTCGTCGGGGCGGGTCGTTCCGGCCGCAGCCTCGTCCGGGAGTTGCGCGAGACACCCGAACAGCGAGTCGTCGGCTTCCTGGACGACAACCCGGGCGTGCGCCGGCGGCACGTCCTCGGCGTCAAGGTGCTGGGCCGGCTGGACGAGGTGGCGACCCACCTCAAGGCTACGCGACCGAACGTGGTGCTCGTCACGATTCCGGACATCGAGACCGAGCACCTCGACGCGCTCGTTGCTGCCTGCGCGAGCAAGGAGATTCCCTGCCGGCTCATCCGACGGCGAACCGAGATCAGTCGGCCGCCGCTGCTCGGAGTGCCGGTCGAGTGAAGGCGCCCGCGCTTCGCGCGCGCGTTCGAGACGTCTGGCCACTCTTCGCTGCGTACGCTGGGCTCGCGATTCTCTACTCGTGGCAGGCCCGGGAACGCGCGACGCCCACCGTCTTCAGCGACGAGATCGAGTTCACGCAGGTGTCCCGCTCGATTGCGGACACGGGCAGAGCGACCATCCGCGGCGCCGACCCGCCGAGCGTGTCGCTGTACGAGTACCTGGCCGCGCCTGCCTGGTGGATCGACGACGTAAGCACCGCGTACGGCGCGATCAAACTCCTCGGCGTGCTCCTGATGACGGCGACGATCTTCCCGGCGTATGCACTCGCCCGGCTCGTCGTCTCGCGGCCGTACGCTCTCTTCGCCGCGCTCGGCGCGGCCGTGGCACCGGCGCTCTCCTATTCGCCCTTCCTCGTCGAGGAGCCGCTCGCGTACCCTGTCTCGACCCTCACGCTGCTGCTGATCGCCCGTGCGGGTCTGAGCTCGACTCATCGCTCGGCCGGCCTCGCGCTCGTGGCCTGCCTGCTCGCGATCTTCGTCCGAACGCAGCTCGCCGTCCTGCTCGTCGTGCTAGGCGCCGTCCTGCTCGCACGGGCCTGGCGCGGGGAGCGGCTGCGGAGCTGGCGGGCGAGGTGGACGGTAGGCGACTGGATTGGAGGGGCGGTCCTCCTGGTCGGGCTCGCCGTGCTGCTCTCGGCTGAGCTCGGCCGCCAGTCGAACAGCTGGTACGTCGCGACGTCGTCCTTCAAGGATCGGATGCTCGAGTACGGCCTGTGGGCCGTCGGGGCGCTCGCGATCGGCCTCGGCGCGGTTCCCTTCATCGCCGGGCTCCTGGCGCTCGTTCGCCCGCGAACCGAGCTGCGTGACGCTGCGACGAGCACCTTCGTCGTCCTCACCACGTCATCATTCGTCGCGTTCGGCCTCTACACCGCGGTCAAGGCCGCCTACCTGTCGACAACGCTCTCGATCGTGATCGCGGAGCGGAACCTCATCTACCTGACGCCATTGCTCTTCGTCGGCACCGCGCTCGTGCTGGAGAGGAGGACGATCTCGCTTTCCGCCACGGTGGTGGCGACTGCCTTCGCCCTCTACCTCGTCGCAACGACGCCGTACGCGCTCGACACCTACCCCAACTACGAGACGCACGGGCTGGCCATCGCCGCGTTTGCAAACCGCATTCCGAAGTGGCCTGCGGAGACGATCGAGACGGCACTCGTGCTCGTGGCGCTCGGGTCGGGGCTGGCGCTTCTGGCGCTGCGGCACGTGCGCCTACCGCGCGCCGCCGCGGTGTTGGCGGCGACGGTCGCCGGCTTCGCGCTTGCGTGGAGCCTGACGACGGAGATCTACGCGGCGAACGGGGAGCGCGGGGCGTCGGACCAGCAGTACGCGACCCTGCCGAAGCCGCCGGACTGGGTCGAGAACACCACGGGCCGACGCTCTGCGGTCTTCGTGGGCCAGGGCATCAGCGACACGAACGCCTTCTGGCAACTCGAGTTCTGGAACCCGTCGATCCGCTGGTTCTGGGGGGTTGACGGCAGCACGCCGCGCGGAGTGACCCCCAACCTGTTGCGGCCCGATGGAACCCAGGATCCTGCAGACCTCGGGGCCCAGTTCGCCGTCGCGTCCAAGGGGGTGGCGATCGCGGCGCCGAAGGTGACGGCTGTCGGCGACTACGTCGTCTACCACCTCGGGGGCGCACCCGTCCGGCTGCGCGAGACGACAACGGGTGTGCAGGCGGACGGCTGGATGAGCTCCGAGGCCTCCTACACCCGGTACGACGTGAAGGGCTTGGGACGAGGGTTCGTCAAGGTGACGCTCTCGCGACTGGGCGCCTGCTTTCCGCAGCTCGAGCCGGCCGACGCGGAGGTGAGGGTCGGTCCAGTCGGCGTGAACCGGTTCGACCAGCCGGGTCTCGCACGACTCACCGAGGTCAGGCACGTCAAGGTGCATGCCTGCGAGCCGAATCCGGTGGTGCTGCGCGTGCCGGCCGACCCCTGGCGCGTCGAGATCTCGCTGAATCCGACCTTCGTCCCGAACGAGCTCGACCCGAGCCTGGGCGACCGCCGCGAGCTCGGTGCCGTCGTCTCCTTCGAGTCGCTGCGGGGCTAACGAAGAACGAGCAGTCGTTCCGGATGCTTCCGCACGAAGCGGAGCATGCCGCGCAGGTGCCAGAGCGTGTGCCGCGAGAGGAAACGCTTGTCGATCACGGCCGCGTAGTCGTGTCTCACGACGGCGTCGGGGACGAGCCAGCGCTCCCAACCCGCACGCGCCGCACGGTAGGCGACGTCGATGTCCTCGACGTAGTGCCGGTAGCCGGGATCCCAGCCGCCGATCTGCTCCAGCATCGTCCTGCGCATCAGCAGGCAAGCGCCGCCGAGCAGCCAGTCTCCCTGCACCGGCACGTCCGGACGGGAGCCGTAATGCCGGGTCTGGTGCTCGTACGGGTTGCGCAGCAGACGCAGCGGCGTTCTGCGAACGAGGGTTCCGAGCACGGTGGGGAACCGGCGGAGCGAGGGCTGCCAGGTGCCGTCGGGCCAGAAGACGAGGGGGCCGACGAGGCCGGCGCGAGGATGCTCCTCCGCGAAGGCTGTGAGTGCCGCGATCGCGCCCGGGTCGGGCACAGCGTCCGGGTTCGTCACCACGACGTAGTCCCCCGTCGTTTCGGCGACGCCCTTGTTCACATTCGCCGCGAACGACAGCGGCTTCTCGTTCTGGATCAGGCGCGTCCTGTCCGGAACCCCGGCCACCGAGCTCGGGAGGTTGCCGATCACGAGCACCTCGTCGACCTGGGCCGCCAGCTTCGGCAGCGAGCGCTCGAGCTCGGCCGCGTGGCCGTGCGAGACCACGACGCCGGAGACCCTCACCCCCGAGGCGATCATGCAAGCGCCTCGAGGTAGACGGCGAGCGTGGTCTCGGCGGCCGAGCTCCAGCTGAAGGCCCGCGCGCGCAAGAGTCCCGCAGAGCGAAGGCGCTCGCGATCCGCGAGCGCGCGCCGGATTCCGTCGGCGAGGCTTCTCTCCGGCACGATCACGGCTGCGTCGCCGGCCACCTCGCGCAACGCCGGCTCGTCGACCGCCACGACCGGCGTGCCGCATGCCATCGCCTCCAGCACCGGGAGGCCGAAGCCTTCGTAGCGCGACGGCTGCACGAGGCAGGCCGCTCCGCGGTACAGCTCGACGAGCTGATCCTGCGAGACGTAGCCGCGCAGATCGGCGCCACGAGCCCTCAGCTCGCGCGCGAGCGCCTCGTTCTTCACGGGTCCGGCAACCACGAGTGGCAGCCCGATGGTGGTCGCGGCCTCGGCCGCCGCAAGCTGGTTCTTGCGCGGCTGCACGGCGCCGACGGCGAGAACGTAGGAACCTTCCAACAGGCTGTTACCTGGTGAGAAGGCGGGGTCGACGCCGTTGGGGGTTACGACGATCTTCTCCGGCGAGAGACCGTAGAGCTCGACGAGGTCGCGCTTCGTCCGCTCCGACACCGTCAAGACGCGTACCGCGCCCCGTGCCGCCCGCGGAACGACCCGCCGGAAGACGATCCGGTCCCTCAGCGGCATCAGCTTTCGGCCGCGCTCGAACGAGAGGTCGTGAATCGTGACGACGGCGGGACAGGCGCGGCCGAGGGGGAGGGCGTACTGCGTGTGTACGAGCGCGGCTCCGGCTCGGCGGAGCAAGCGCGGCAGCGTGACCAGCATGCGCAGCTCCTGCAGGCGCGTGTGGAGCACCAGAGGCTCGACCCCCCGAGGAACGAGTTCTGGATGGCGCGTCACCGCTGCGAGCCGGATGCCCGCCTCGGCCGCGGGGGCCGCAAGCTCGCGAAGGAGGTTCGAGACGTAGCGCTCGTCCCCGGTGCGGTGACGCCCGAGTGTGTCCGCGTCCACGACGACGAGCGGAAGCGTCACCCGACCGCCTTGCGGTACGCGGCGGCCGCGGCTTCCGCGGCTCGCTCCCACGTGTACAGCTTTGCCCGCTCGAGTCCCAGCGGGACGAGCTCGACGCGCCGGCGGTCGGCCTGCTCGATCCCGGCCGCGATCGATGCGGGGTCGAGCGGGTCGACGAGCACCCCCGCCTCGCCGACGACGTCGGCCATCGCGCTCCCCGCGCTCGTGACGACGGGCGTCCCGCAGGCCATCGCCTCGGCCGCGGGAATCCCGAAGCCCTCGTACAGCGAGGGAAAGACGAGGCAGAGCGCTCCCCGGTAGAGCGCGGCGAGCTCATCGTCGGGTAGGAAACCGAGCCGTTCGACGTGGGCGCCCGCGACGTCGACGTCCCCCCAGCCCGGGTCGCCGACGACCCGCAGCTCGACCCCTGCCCGCGCGGCGGCCTCGATTGCACGTGCGAGGTTCTTCCGCGGCTCGACCGTCCCCACCGCAAGCGCATACTCACCAGCGGCGGCTGGTCCTTCCACCGTGAACACCGGCTCGACGCCGTTTGGGACGACGTCGACGCGCTCCGCGTCCACACCGGTCAGCTCGACCGTTTCCCGCTTCGAGAAGTCCGAGACCACGATCACCCGGTCGACCGCCCGGACAGTACGCCGTAAGGCAACCCTGCCGTAGAGACGCGTCCAGAGCGGAAATACCTCCGGATGTCGCAGGACCGCCAGGTCGTGCACGGTCAGGATCGTCGGGACGCGGGCGTGGGGAGGGCCCCGGAAGATCGTGCAGTGAAGGACGTCCACGCCTGCGCGAGCGGCTGTGCGAGCGATCAGCGCGGGGTACCAGATGACGTCCCGCGCGACGGCGGTCAAACGGCCCGGTCCGCCCCAGCCGAGCGACACGACCGAGATGTCGTCGCGCTCCTCGAGCGCCCCGCGCAGGCCGTTCACCCAGCGTGCGGTTCCCGCACGGGTCTGCAGGAGCGGCGCCACGTCCAGCCCGACCTTCATCCAGCCGCCTCCTCGAACGCGCGCAGGTGAATCTCTCCCGTGCGGCGCCACGTGAACTGCGCTGCGTGCGCAAGCCCGCGCGTGACGAGCTCGTGACGGCGCTCGAGCGCGTCCCGGATCCCGGCAGCCATCGCCTCGGCGTCCTCCGGGTCGACGCGGACGGCCGCGTCGCCGCAGGCCTCGTCCATGGACGGGTGCGCCGACGCGACGACGGGCACCCCGCAGGCCATCGCCTCCACGATCGGGATGCCGAAGCCCTCGAAGCGGGAGGGATAGGCAAAGACCGCGGCGCCCCGCATCAGCGCCGGGGCCTCCGCATAGGGCACGAAGCCGAGCTTGACGATGCCGGGATCGTCGAGGAGGGGCGGGTCGCCCCAACCGGCGGCTCCGGCGACCGCCAGCGCCAGCTCACCGCGCAGCGGGCGCCAGGCCTCGACGAGCGTGCCCAGGTTCTTGCGCGGCTCGAGCGTCGCCAGGCTGAGCAGATACGGACGGCCGAGGGGCGCTCGCTCTCCCTCCGGCCGATAGGCATCGTCCACGCCCGGTGGCGCCACGTGGATCCGGCCGGCGGGGACGCCGAGCAGCTCCTCGACGTCGTTGCCGGTATAGGCGGAGTTGACGAAGACGAGGTCGCACTCGGCGCTGCGCGAGTACTTGTAGCCGTGCATCGAGCGCGTCCGAGGCGTCACCCACTCCGGAAACCGGACCGGCACGAGGTCGTGGATCATCGTCGAGCGCACGCCCGCCCGTTGCGGAGGCACCTGCCAGTCGGTGAAGTGGAGCACGTCGAAGCGGCCCAGGAAGCGTTCCGCCGCCGGGCGGCCGGCACGGCTCCAGGCCATCCGGAAGGCATGCGAGAGCGGCAGCACGGCCGTGCGCGTCTCGATTGGCAGCCCGGCGAGCGCCTCTCGGATCCGGCCGCGGCCGCGTGGGCTCGTGGGGGCGAAGGCGACGACGTCGTGCCCGCCCCCACCGGCCTCGACGAGGCCGGTGAGCGAGCCGAGGATGTAGTTCCCGATCCCCGTGCGCGGGTGCGAGAGCGGGCTGACGTCCCACGCGATCCTCACCGGGTGACATGGAAGTCGTTGAAGTGCGCGCCGAGCTCGCGGGTGTCGGTGCTCACGCCGTTCGTGACCTCCGCCGGCACCTTCGTCTCCGCGACCAGGAAGACGACGCGGCACTCACCCTTCACCGGCCGAAGCGGCACGCGAATCGTCTCCGCAGTCGTCGGCTCGATCCGGGCGGTCGCAACGATGCGGCCGCCTACGCGCGCGGTCACGGTCTGTGTCTTCGGGAACAGGGCCGGGTCGCTCGAGAGCTGCACGGCGAGCGTTCCGCCGCGGCAATGTCGCCGCGTGAACGTGACTCGCGGACCCGACCAGGTGTCGCCGGGGTACAGGCCGTTGATCTCCGTCTCGGTCGACACGAGTGGCTCGTCGAGCTGCCAGAGCGTGAGGCCGAGGCCGCTGTCTCGTGCCAGCTCCAGGCCGCTGTCGGGCGAGATCGTGCCGTCGAGAAGCAGGTAGCGCTCATCGAGGGTTTCCGCGCTCGCCAGCTGGACGACCCGCCCCGCCTCGTCGACCCGCACCTCGGTCTCCGCAAGCCCCCCCGGAGTGGGCCCGCCGACGTAGTAGATCGGGCCGACGCTGCGGTTGAAGAACTCGTTCTGGTTGACGACGAAGCGATCGGGCACTCCCGTCCAGACGATCCCGGCCCGCGCTCCCTCGGGTACGGCATCGTCGATCCAGTTCCGGTCGCCCGTGCGGATTCCGGAGTGGAGCGCCCCGGCGGACGCTCGCTTGAAGCCGCGCTCGCCGAACCAGATGTTGTGCGACATCGCGAGGAAGAAGAGGAGCGTCGCGAGCGGAAGCGCGAGCGTGTACCGCCGCGGCACGAGAAGGAAGAGCGCGGCGGCAAGCGCGCCGCCCAGGAGCACGGTGGCATCGATCGAGTCGAAGAGCAGCGAGCCGAACGCCGCCCAGATCGGGAGGAGGGCAAGCGTGTCCGAGATCGCCCCCGTCTCGATGAAGCGCTCCCAGGGGATCGTCAGCGGTAGCAGCGCGGCGCCGGCCGCGGCCGCTCGGGTCAGATGGGCGGGCCGCGGGGCGCCGCGCTCGATCCAGACGAGCATCCCGATCAGGAAGAACGGGGCCAGGAGGAAGGTGTTCCGCTCCTGGATCCGGTTGGCGAAGACCGACGCGAAGGCGGCGACGACGAGGAGCAGCGACACCGTCAGCGAGATCGCGGCGGCAGCAAAGGTGGCGACCGGTGGGTCGAATCTTCGCGCGAGCGCGACGATCACCACGAAGGCTGCGAGCGGGAGCACGCCGAGGTAGAGATCGAGCTCCGCCAGGTGGTAGACGAAGAAACGCGCCACCTGCGCCGGGTCGTAGTCGCCGTCGCCGACGACGGAGTACGCGCCCAGGATGTCGTTGATCGAGCGCCCGCGGACCGTCTGCACCACCAGCACCAGCAGGCCGACGCCGAGGATCACGGCGTAGAGGGCGCGGAACAGCCTCAGCGTCGCGCGCAGCGGGCGGCGCTGCAGCAGAGCGAGCAGGACCGGCGCCGCGAGGACCGCCGGCACGATCGCGATCGCCTGGACGCGCGTCCCGAAGGAAACTGCGACGAGGGCGAGCAGCGCTGCCTGCCGCGGCAGCGAGGGATGCTCGAGGACGAGCACGAGCGCGAGTGCGGCGCTCAGGAAGAGCGGATAGAAGACGTTCTCCGTCATCACAGTGCCGGTGTAGACGAGCGACGGCAGTGCGACGGCCAGGACCGCGGCGAGCAGCGCGAGCGGGACACCGAGCACGCGGCGCGCGAGGAAGTACGCCGGGACGGCAGCGAGCGACATGTAGAGCGCGTTCAGCGTCTTCACTGCCGCGTAGGCCGTGGGCAGATCGTCGAAGATCGCGTAGGCGGGGCTGACGAGGAGCGGGTAGACCACGCTGAAGCCGCCGGCCGGGACGTCGCGAACCTGCAGGGTTCCGTCGCTCGCGATGCTCCGGGCGAGCTCCGAGTAGATGAGCTCGTCGACCATGATGAACGGCGCCACCATTCCGCGAGCAAGCCAGGCGCGGAGTACGAACGAGGCGAGGACGATCCCGGCGAGCCAGCCCCAGGCCGGGACGCGCCGGACGCTATCGACCAAGCTCGACCTCGGCGAGGCGACGCGCGAGCTCGGTCGCCTCCGGCGACCCCGGCCCGATTCCTACCTCGCTCGCGGCCGTCGCGACCTCGCCGAATACCTCGTTCACCACGGCTTCGCCGCCGGCTGCCTGCTCGAGCGCTGCCGCGTAGAGCTCCGCCACTCGGTCGAGGTCGTGCTCGCGCCGCGCGAGCTCGGCCGCCGCCGCGCCCATCGTACGGCGTGCGCGCTCGTCGCCGGCGAGCAGCTCCAAGGCCGCGTGCAGCGTGTCCACCTCCCGCTCGTCGACGGGGACCCTGAGCGCCACCCCTTCCGGCAGCTCCGAGAACCAGCCGACGTCGCTGACGACGAGCGGCTTGCCGAGCGAGAGCTGGCGAACCACGCTGCCCGAGGTCTCCCCCATCGTCGGGGCGCGGAGGTTCACGCAGATGTCACATGCCGCCATCAGCGACCACAGCCGCTCCTCCGGTACGTACTCCTCCCGGAGGATGCCCTCGGCGGACAGGCCGAGCCGCTGCAGTCTGCGCTCGAGGTCGAACCCCGGAGACGTGGCGCCCACGAGCAGCAGGCGGGAGTTCGGCCGGCCGCGGCGGAGCCGCGCGAACGCCTCGAGGAGCTGCGGGATGCGCTTGCTCGAGTTCACGTTGCCGAAGCAGCCGACGAGCGGCGACGCCTCGAGCCGGGCCGGAACGAGAGCGGGCACGGGCCAGGCGGGGTGCGGGACCTGCCAGATCGGTCCGGCGAAGCCGGTGCTACGGGCCTTCTCCTCGACATAGCGCGAGTGGACGATCAGGCCTCCAGCCAGGTCGAGCACTCCACCGGCCAGGTGGAACTCGTCGGGCCGGCTCTCCCAGAGCGGCGGGATGCGCTTGTCGAGCACACCATGGCCGAGCAGCCGCCCGACGACACCTCCCTCGCGCTCCATCGCGTCGAGGTAGCCGTGGCCGTCGCGCCGGCCGATCGTGAGGCCGGCGACGAGGTGGTGGAGCACGAAGTCGTGCAGGACGACGACTCCGGGTCTTCGACGCAGCGCGTCGACAATCCAGCCGTGAGCGTCAGGATTGTTGCCAATATGGTATACTGATAGGTCGCAGCCGCGGACAGGCCGGGTCCTGCCGCGACGGACGACGTGGACGTCGAGCCGCTGCTCGAGCTCGGGCAGGAGCAGGGCGCTGTAATCCGCGATTCCGGACCGTTCCGGCGGCATCGGGCTGTAATAGGCGATTCTCATGCGAGCAGGCGCTCGATGCAGCGGTCCCAGGTGACCTCCGCCGCCAGGTCCCGACCCGCACGCCCGTAGGCGCGAGCCTCATCGGGATGCGAGCGGAGGTACCCGGCGGCCTGCGCCAGCTCCGCGGGGTCGGGAGCGGTCACGAGCCCCGTGCTGAGGTTCGTCACGACCTCGAGCGGCCCGCCTGCGTCCGTGGTCGTCAGCACCGGCTTCTCCGACAGGAATGCCTCGTAGGGGACCATGCCGAAGTCCTCGTCGATCGGCGCGTAGTAGACGGCGAGGCAGCGCGCGTAGAGCGAGGCGAGCTCGGCCTCGCCGATCCTGCCTGTGAACTCCGCACGTCCGTCCAGCCCGCGCTCGCGGGCGATTCTCTCGAGTCGCTCGCGGTCGGGGCCCTCACCCGTCACGACCACGCGCAGCGTCGGGTCGAGCGCCGCCGCCTCGAGCAGCAGGTCGTTCCGCTTCGCGCGGTCGAGGCGTCCGACCGAGAGGACGAAGTCGCCGTACTCGTCGCAGCGGTAGGGCAGCTCCTGTGGCGGGTGGGGCATCACCTCGGCGGCGAGGCCGGTCGAGCGCTCGATCCGCAGGGCGACGTTCCGCGAGGTCGCGAACAGGCGCTTCGCCTCGCCGAGTGCGATCTGGTCCAGTCGCTGGACCGAGCGCCGCAGTGCCCGGTCCTGTGGTGATTCGTCGAACTGGCCCAGATCGGTTCGGTCGAGCTCGTAGGCCTGGCGGAACTGGTGCAGCACCCAGACGCGCTTGTTCGGGTGCCGGACACAGTAGGAAGGAAATTTCGTCGCCACGGCGAGGTCGATTGGCCGGCCGTCGGACTCCTCGAGATCGAGCAGGCGCCACAGGAACGCCTGGCTGAGGACGCGGGTGCCTGGGTACCACTTGAACGGGACCGTCACCAGCTCGGTGTCGTGCTCGCGGGCCCGCAGCTCGTCCACGAGCTTCTCGGCGAAGATCTCGGCGCCGCCCCTGACGAACGGCACCTGGGGTGCGCACACCGCGATCCTCACGTGAGCAAGCTCATGAGCGGCGCTTTAACTCGGCCTCGAGCTCGCCGACGCGCGTCTCGAGGCCGTCGATCAAACGCAGCGCGGCGGCGTTGAACGAGCGCTGGTCGTAGGCGAGTGGCTCCACGTACCAGCGCATCAGCTTGCGCAGCACGGCTTTGGCCGGGTTCGCGAGCTTGCCGCGAACGCCGGGACGCAGCTGGAGCGAGCGGTCGGCGGAGACGGGCCACAGTCGCTCGGCCTCGGAGTGGGCGGCAAGGCGTTCCTCTGCGCCGCCCCCGCCCTGGATGCCCGGCGCCGCACCCGAGCGCCGAACCTCTTCCTTCAGCCGCTCGAAGAGCACCGCGACGTCCATTTCGCCCTGCTCGTCCGGCACGGTCGCATTCTAGCCCCGGGGTCGGAACAGGAACCCGCCGTGGCCGGTGGGCGTCTCCGGCGCGCCTTTCGCCGACAGCCACGCATCGAGCAGAAACTCGCGGACGAGCTCGAGCCCGGAGCCCTCGGCGCAGGCGAGCAGTTCCTCGCGGTTCACGACCCAGCCCAGGTACTCGGTGTCGTAGCCGTATGCGTACGCGCGCTGGATCACGGTGAACGACGGCGAGGTCAGCGCGAGGGGAAGGCGTGTGACGTACAGGTAGCTGTCTGCAGCTGCGCTGAGATCAGCCAGCGTTCCGCACCAGTCCTCGCTGTACTGCAGCGATCCACTCACGAGGACGAGGTCGTACGTACGGTCACGCCACGAGTCGTCGGCGACGAACCGCCCCGGGCTGCCGAGCTCGCGCGCGACCCCGACGCTTTTTGGCACCTCTTTGCAGTGGTAGTCGAGCTCGATTCCAGGAAGCACCTTCTGCGCCAGGAGGCCGTAGTGCCCGATCCCGCCGCCCCAGTCGAGGAGCGACAGGCGTTCTTTCCCGTGTGCGGCCAGCGCGACGACGTAGGCGAATGTGACGAGCATGTTGTGCGCGGCGAGGTCGTGCGTGCCGATCTCTTCGCCCTCGCGCACCTCGTGGTAGATGCCGAGCGGGCCCGATCCTTCCAGCGCTCGCCGGTATGACTCCCACCGCGAGCGGTACGCGTCGGCCACCCCTTGGACGTCCCAGCCCGTGAGTTGCGAATCCGACTCCGCGCGAGACCAGCCTTCCGGGGCGTACTCCCACTCGGGTTCCTGCTCCTCGACAGCTGCCTGCTCGGGCTCGGGCCGCGGGTCAGGCCCGCGCAGGCCAAGCTTGATCAGCAGGACCTCCGCGCCGAGGATGAAGATGGGCGGCGTGACCGCCTTCAACACCCATTTCAGGGCGAAGCGGGCCGTCACCGGGCGACGCGCGGGCGCACCAGGCACGACGCGTGCACCGCGTCGATGACGAACTCGACCTCGTCGAGCAGCTCGGGGTAGAGCGGCAGGCTGACGACCTCGGCGCACAGGCGCTCGCTGATCCCCAGCCGCCCCGGCCGCTCGAGCGAGGTGTACGCCGGGTGCTGCGACCCGTCGAGTCTGCCGGGGACGATCACGTCTATCACCTCTACGGTGGTGCGCTCAGAGGCGCGAGAGAACTTTCGCGAACGGCTCTCGAAAGCAGGGCGTGGGGACGTTGGTGCACTACGAGCGGCCGATCCACCAGCCCGTCGGGTGGGTCCATAGCCTCTGCACGCAGGGCGGCGGCGGCGTCAGCGGTAAGTCGCCGAGATGCGTGCTGTACAACTCGGCCAGCCCCTCGAGCGGTCCCAGCAGGGTCGTGTCGACGCGGTCGTCGACCCGCGACCATGATCTCGCTCGCGACATCGCGCAGCAGTTGGAGTTGAGAGCGGCAACGCGTCGCGTGGGTCCGCGCGTGATGCAGCAGACCGACAGCGATGTCCTCGGGGCCGCTCCCGCCATCGCGGCGCGTAGCTTACGCGCTGTGAAGGTTGGAGTCAGCCTGCTCACGCTCGTGCCCGGCGAGATCGGCGGCGCGGAGACGTACGCTCGCGGACTTGCGCGAGGGTTGGCCGAGGCCGGCAGGCTCGACTACACCGCCTTCGTCCCTCCGGTCGCCTCCGGAGCCGGAGAGGGATTGCCGGAGGTCCTGGTGAGCGAGTACCGGCGCGCGCACTCGGTCCCGGAGCGCGCCCTTGCCATGGCCGCCGCTGCGCTGCGACCCGGTCCGCTGAGGCGCCGCTACGAAGGCGTCGAAATCGTCCACTACCCCCTCACGATCGCCGTGCCGACCCTTCGCCTGCCCTCGGTGGTCACCGTGCACGACCTCCAGCATCTCGACCTCCCGCACCTCTTCGGCCGTAGCGAGCGGCTCTTCCGGCGCCGCGCTCACGAGGGCTCGGCGCGTCGGGCGGAGGCTGTGATCGTGCCCAGCCAGTTCGTCCGGCGCAGCGTCGTCGAGCACCTCGGCCTGCCTCCCGACCGAGTCCACGCGATCCCGCACGGCATCGACCACGAGCGCTTCCGGCCGGGACCCGAGCAGCGTGAGCCGTTCTTGCTCTATCCGGGGCGCCCGTGGCCCCACAAGAACCACGCGCGGCTCTTCGAGGCGCTGACGCTGCTGCGGCGTGAGCGGCCCCAGCTCGAGCTCGTGCTGACGGGGGGCGGTCACGAAGGTCGCGCGGTTCCGCCGGGCGTGCGCGTGGAGGGGCAGGTGACGCCCGAGGAGCTCGTCTCGCTGTACCGGCGCGCAGCCTGCCTCGTCTTCCCGAGCCTCTACGAGGGCTTCGGACAGCCGCCACTCGAGGCGATGGCCTGCGGCTGCCCCGTTGCGGCCTCACGCGCCGCGGCGATACCCGAGGCTGTCGGCGACGCGGCGGCGCTCTTCGATCCGGCTGATGCCGAGGACATGGCCGCCGTCGTCTCGGCAGTGCTCGAGAGCCCGGAACGGTTCGTGCGGGCGGGCCTGGAACGTGCGTCCGGCTTCACCTGGGCGGAGACGGCGCGACGTCACGAGCAGGTCTACCGCTCGATCCGGTAGCGCGCGCCGATCGCGTGCTCGTCCGGCTGCGGTCGCCCGTCCACGAGGCGAAGCCAGGGCTGGAGGTCGCGGGGCAGCTGCGGTTTTTCGATCGCGAACGCGAAGAGGTTGGCCTGGCTCGGCAGTACGCGTGTGACGAGCTCGACGGCCGGCCGGAGCAGACGAAGCGCGGCTCCGCGCGGACCCCGGGCGGAGTCCACGAGAACGTCCGGCAGCTCGAACTCGCGGAAGTAACGGATGCGGTGGCGCAGGTGCGGTGCGTAGGAAGCCAGCGTCTTTTCCACCTCGCGCTCTGTCCAGCGGTAGACGAAGTTGGGGATGCTCGTATTGGCGACCCCGCCCGCCTCGAGGTTGTGGGCGGCTACCGCTGCGAGCTCGTAGTCGTCGACGGCGCCGACCCGCACGCCCAGCCGCATCAGCGCGCTGTCGCGACTCTCCAGTGCGAGGACGGCGACGCGGCTGACCCGGTAGAGCTCGAGCAGCGCACGGTGCGGCGAGCGGCAGTGGTGGAGGCCGGCGCTGACTGCGGCCACGTCGACGGACTCATCGTCGAGCGAAAGGCTCTCGGCATCCTCGTAGCGCCACGCAAACGGCTCCAGCCCCGCTCCGGCCTCACGTTCGTCGAGGTTGGAGATCGTGACCCGCTCGAAGCCCAGCGACCGGAAGGCGTCGCGGTCGGCGCTGCCTCCGGCAACCACGAGCACCGACATGTCGCGGCGCAGGAGGCCCTGCTGGAGCAGCTGCTCGAGGACGCCGCGGTAGAAGCCGCTGCGGGGGTCCTGCCCGGCGTCCGAACTGCGATGTCGTGCCGGAGTCATACGCGAACGGGAAGGATAAGCCGATGAATCACCTGCGCCACCTCCGGATCGAGCTCGACACCGTCGGTCTGCGCGGGATGGTGGCGGTAGCTGCGCGACATCGGCTGGGCCGCTGCCTCGGCGCCTATGGCCTCTGCAGGCCGCTGGCCGAGGAGGCTCGCGGCCTCGAGATCGGTGGACCCTCCGCCATCTTTGCGCGGGACGGACTCCTGCCGCTCTACCCGCTGCTCGCGCGGCTCGACAACTGCGATTTTGCCGGCGAGACGATCTGGCACGGAGACGCAGCGGCGGGCAGCCCGTTCACGTACGACGCCGACCGCGAGCCGGGGACGAGATTCGTACTGGATGCAACTGCTCTGCACGGGATCGGCGCTGCCTCCTACGACATCGTCCTCGCCTCGCACACGATCGAACATGTCGCAAACCCGCTGCGCGCGCTGGGCGAGTGGAGCCGCGTCGTCGGCTCGGAGGGGCATCTCGTGCTCGTCGTCCCCCATTTCGAGAACACGTTCGACCACCGCCGGCCGGTGACCACGCTCGAGCATCTCGAGGACGACTTCGCGAGTGCGGTGTCGGAGGAGGACGACACGCACATACGGGAGTCCATCGAGCTCTGCGATCTCGCGCGCCTGCCGGAACGCCTGTCCCACAATGACTTCGAGCGGCGAACGCGGGCCCACGTCCGGAACCGCACTCTCCACCACCACGTGTTCGACACGGAGCTCGTCGTCAGGCTGCTGGATCGCGCCGGTTATCAGCTCCTCACGGTCGAGACGGCGCTTCCGTTCCACATCGTCGCAGTCGCTCGAGCGGGCGCGAGCGGGAGCGACAACGGCGCCTTCATCGCCGACACGGCCCGCTGGCGACGGACGAGCGCCTTCCGCCATGATCGCGCGAGCCTGCCGCGCGGCGCACGGAACCAACCGGTCAAGCAGAGCTAGCAGGCCAGCACCCGCTCGTAGGCAGCCGCGATCCTTTCCGCCGCCGCACGGCTCGAGTACCGCTCCACGACCTCCGATGGATATCGAGCACGCGCACCGGGTGACCCCGCAAGCGGACCCGCCTTCAGCAGGCGCGCCAGCTCGGGCCAGTCACCCGGAACGAAGAGCGGCGCCCCCGATCCGAGCAGGACCTCCGGAATCGCCCCGGACGAACTCGCGATGACCGGTGCTCCCGCGGCAAGGGCCTCGGCCAGCACCAGGCCGAACTGCTCCTCCCAGGTCTGGATCGGCAAACTCGCCAGGACGACGCACGAGGCGCCTGCGAAGACGGACGGCATCTCGTCGTACGGAACGGAGCGGATCTCGACCCGGCCGCCCAGACCGAGATCGTCCGCGTAGCGCAAAAGGCGCGCGCGCTCGGGGCCCGCGCCGACGATGAGGAGGCGCGCGTCTCCACCGAGCGACGCGAGCGCGCGGATCACGTCGTAGTGCCCCTTCTCCCAGACAAGGCGTCCCGGGGAGACGATCACATGGTCTTCCGGAGCGTGAGCCGCCCCGGCGGCGAACCGCTCGACGTCGATCCCCGGCTGGACGACCTCGATCCTTCCGGTGTCCACACCCTCGAGCAACAGGCTGCGCGCGGCGCGTTCGGTGGTCGGGAGGAAGAGATCCGTCGCGGCCAGCACGGTCTTCCTGTTCGCAGTCGCCCGCGCGGTGCGAAAGGTGGAACGAAACGGGATCGTCTCCCAGACCGTGACGACCAAGCGAAATCCCAGGCGGTGTCGTAGGCGGGCAGGTTGAGCGGCAAACCACGGCCCGATCTCCGCCGTGTGCACGATCGCCGCGCCGCGCACCAGCGACTCCGGATCGACATAGGCATCGCCGATCGCGAGGGTGGCGAGACCGCCGAGACGGCCACGGGGTAGCCGCGCGCGTCTGGTCGCCGCCGTCGACCAGGGAACGCGGAGCCCCTCGATGCTCTGGTCCGCCCTCGACGTGGTGACCACCTCGACGTCGAAGCGGTCGAGCAGGAGCTCCCAGGGACGCAGCTCGCCGATGTTGGCGTGGTGCCCGCGAAGGATCACGACGCGGGGTCGCATGCTCACTCGACGTCCCGAGCTCGGCTGAGGCCGAAGGCGTGATAGGCGTCCGCGGGGACCGCCCGGAGCGCGAACGCGACCACGGCGAAGACGAGCACGGCAACGCAGGCCGCGACGAGCGGGACATCGCGCAACAGATAGCCGCATCCGGCCGCAAGCGCCGCCGCCACCGCAACCTTCCAGGCGAACTTCAGACTGGGCGCTCCCCCCTGTCGCGTTCGAGCGAGCGCGAGCCAGAGAAAGAGGGCAAGGGCTCCTTCCGCGACGACCGCGACCCACGCTGCGGCCCTCGCGCCCCCGTCGGGGACGAACGCGATCCCGAGGGAGAGCACCAGGACGAGGGCAAGGCCGTTCGCGATCGCCATCGCTCGCTGCGCCCGTCCCGCGATCAGCCCGAGCTGCCAGGTTTGCACGAGGAAGAGCGGCACCAGCGCGATCGCCTGGATCCGCAGGACTGGGGCGGCGCCGACGTACTCGTCTCCGCCGACCAGGCGGATCCCGGGCTCGGCCAGGATCCCGATCCCGACGACGAGCAGCGCGGCGACCAGCAACGACGCTTCCGTCATGCTCTGCAGGGCGTTCCGCAGGCGATCGCCGTCCTCGTCACTCGCCACCGAGAGCAGCGGCAGGGCGACGGAGAGGATGAGCACGGGTAGGCCGAGCAGCATCTCGAAGATCCGGAAGGACGTGCCGAAAAGGCCGGTCTCGGCGTCGCTCGACAGGAGCGAGACGAGCACGACCAGCACGCGGAAGTAGACCACGCTCATGGCGAAGGCGAGGGCGAGCGGAAGGGTCTCGCGCAGGAGCCGCACGATCTGTTCTCGGCTGACGCCGGACGTGAGGCGGACGCCGACGCGAGCAAGCACGAAGGTGATCGGGATCAGCACACCTGCGACGAGCACCTGCACCCCGAAGAACGCCAGCAACCCTGCCCCGGCGAGGACGAGCCCCGCCACTCCGGCAAGCGTGAGGAGGTTGCGCAGCACCTCGAGCGCGGTCAGCGTGATGATGCGGAGGCCGACCCAGATCGGCACCGTGAGCATGGACTGGGCGCTGATCAGCACGATCCCCACGCCGCCCACGGCGGTGCCGGCGACCATCACTCCGTCGTAGCCGGCGATGAAGGCGAACGCTACCGCCGCGAACACCCCGGCGCTCGCCGCGACGACTCTGAGTACGAGCAGGTTGTTGAGGATCTGGGCGCGCTCGGCGGCGCTGCGCGCGACCGAGACCTCGCGGCTGCCGACCGCCGTCAATCCCGCGTCGGTGACCCCTGCGACGATCCCGAGCAGTGCGCTCACGGTCGCGTAGCGACCGAAATCGGACACGCCGAGATAGCGAAGGAGCAGGACCGCGGTTGCAAGTCCGAGCGCAGTGCTGACGGCGTAGCCCAAGCCACGCACGAGACCGCCGCGCACGACGCGACCACCCGCCTCCGCCGTGCGCAGAAGCTCGAGCGACGACTCGCCGCCGCCGGCCGGGTCGGCCGCTGGAGGGCCGGTTATCCGCTCGCCTCCGGGACATGCGCGCGCAGATCGATCTGCCGGTACCACAGGTGGCGCGCGCGCCCCAGGAGCAAGCGGTCGACGATGGCGCTTCCCGGTCCGAGCCCTCCAAGTGGGCCCACCGTGTCGACGACGTAGCCTGCTCCCTCGAATGCGTCTCGCAAGCTGGATGGTGTGAACCAGCGCAGATGCGTCGCGTCGAGTGGTCCGTATTCCTGAAGCTCCCAGCGGCCCCGCAGCAGCATCATTGTGATCTCGCGGTGTGCGACGTTCGGTGTGCTGGCGAAGACGAGCGCGCCGGGCCGAAGGAGGGGACGTAGGTGCTGGAGGACCGCCCACGGATCGCGGAGGTGTTCCAGCACCTCACTCAGAATGAGCGCGTCGAACGAGTTCGCGGGCCACGGGAGCTCGAGCTGCTCGATGTCGCCCTGCACGACCTCGGTCAACCTTTCTCTTGCCACCGCGGCCGCCTCGGCGATCAGCTCGACGCCGCAGTAGCGCCCGCACTTCCCCTCCGCCAGAGCGAGCTCTCCGGTGCCGCCATTGGAGCACCCGATCTCGAGGATCGACGCCTCGGAGCTATCGGGAAGCGCCGCGACGTAGTCCGCGCGGGCCATCCCGAAGTACGAGGACTCCTTCGCGTCGTAACCCGCTTCGCGCAACACCACCGCAGCGCCTCGACTCACCATTGCGCCACCCTACCGTCGGCGGCCGCTGGGAACAGCCTTCGCTGCGGCGGCGACGGTCGCACGGACGCCGCGACGGTGAACGGACGACCGCGCGAGCGTCAGCGCCGCGCGGACGAAAGCGGCATTGACCGGGGTGTTTCGGGGCGGCGAGGTTGCCACGCTGTCGACGAGCTCCGCGAGAGTCCCGGCACTACGTGCCCAGGTGAGCTCGTCCTGTGCGGCGGTCACCGCTGCCCTTGCTGAAGCGTACGCGCCGTCGTCGTCGAGCAGCTCCTCGAGCGCGAGCACCCAGGCTTCAACGTCTCCTGGATCGACAACACGCCCCATGCCGTGGGACTCGACGAGGTCGGCGAGGACGTCGCCGCGCGTCACCACGAGCGGCGTTGCGGCCGCAATGTGGTCGAGCAGCCTCGTGCGGTAGGCAAGCCGGGCCTCCACCGAGTCGCCATGGGCGCTGACCCCGAGATCGGCCTCCGCGAACCACTCGCGACGCTCTCCATACGGCACCCAGGCGCGGTTGAAGAAAACCGTTCTCCCTTCGACACCGAGCTCGGCCGCGAGCCCCATCGCTCGATCGGCCATGCTCATCGCCTCGACGGCGACACTCGGATGCGCCAAACCGAGGAAGAGCAACCTGATGTCGTCGCGGCTCTCGGCCAGGCGCGCGACGGCACGAATGACCGTGAGTGGGTCGAGCCAGTTCCAGACGCCCCCGCCCCACAGCAGCAGTCGATCGGTGAGGCGGATCCCCGGCAGGACTCCCTTCGCCACTTTCCGCGCGGCGGCGGGGGCACCGAGATCGAGCCCGAACGGCACCACCGCGACCAGCGACCGCAGGGCGGGATCGGCTGCGTATGCCGCCGGCGTGACTCGGCCGAGCGCGGCGAGCGCTCCCAGCCAGTGGTCGCGCTGACGCTCGCTTGCGCACAGAAAGGCGTCACCGAGCAGGAGTGCCACGCGGGTCATGGCGACCACCTCCTCGTAGCGGATCGCCTGTCGGCCGGGCGCCTGCTCCTCAGCGAGTCGCGCGGCAGCTTCGACGAGCGCGGGCGCATAGAGGTCGAAGATGAGCCGCACACCGCGCCGGCGAAAGCCGCGCGCCAGGCCGAGGGGTAGGTTCTGCGCCACGACGAGGTCTGCGTCGAGATCGGCTGCAGAGCGCACGGAGGCGGCTGTCCGGAATGTGTAGGGGCTGTCGGGAAGGCCCTCCCCTGGAGCGACCAGCGTCACCGTGAACCGGCGGGAGAGCTCGGTGGAGAGGCGGTGGTAGCGGATCCCGGGCCCGGCCATCCGCTCACCGACAGGATCTGTCGACCACATGGCCACGCGGCGCATGCGCGTATCGTGCCTTGTCGCATGCGCGCCGCCGTCGTGATCCCGACGTTGAACGGCTGCGGCGTCCTCTCGGAGGCTCTCGCGAGCCTCGAGGCCCAGACCGTCGCGGTCGACGTCGTCGTGGTCGACAACGCCTCGAGCGACGGCACGGTCGACATGGTTCGTGCTCGCTTTCCGCAGGTGACCGTCGTCCGCAACACGCACAACGACGGCTTCGGGCGCGCCGTCAACCGCGGTGTTGCCGAAATCGCAGAACCTGGCGTGATCATTCTGGTCAACAACGACGCCGTCTGCGCACCTGACTTCGTCGAGCGGATGCTGGTGCCGTTCGCCGACCCGAAAGTGGGGATGGTTGCGGGCGTGCTCCTGCAGGGCTCCGCACCCGATCTCGTCGACTCCGCTGGGATCGAGTTCGATTGCACCCTCCGCTCCTGGGACCTGCTCTGGAACCGCCCCGTCACCGAGCTCGAGGGTGCCGCGCCTCCGGTGGGGCCATGTGGAGGCGCCGCCGCCTATCGCGCCGAGCCCTTCAAGGATCTCGGGGGCTTCGACGAGGCGCTGTTTGCCTACTGGGAGGACGTCGATCTCGCGCTCAGGTTCCTCCTCGCCGGCTGGCGGTGCGTCCCCGCGCCGAGAGCGCGTGCACTCCACCGGCACAGCGCCACCCTCGGAGCTGCATCGCCGGCGCAGCGGCGACTCGAAGCCTTTGGACGCGGGTACGTGCTCGCAAAGTACCGCGTCGGGGCCGGCCGTCCCGCCACGCGTCTGAAGGTGGCCGCGCTGGACGTCCCGGTGCTGATCGTTCATCTCGCGTTGCGGCGGGAGCTCGGGCCGATCCGGGAACGGCTCCGCGGCCGTCGCGCCGGACTGGCCCAGCCGCCGCTGCGCGCGCCGCTCGAGCTTGCCACCGTCACCTTTCGCGAGGCGCTCAGGCGGCAGGCGAGTGTCCTTCTCATGCGCTTCACGCGCCGGCTACCGGCGCACTTCGCTGAACACGAGCCGCCGCTGGCCTAGCGCCACCGCCCGCGTCACGACCCGCGAAGGCAGCGAAGGTTGACGTAGTGCTCCCGCCACGGCTCCGACAGTGGAGCGGTGCGTCGGTTCGCCTCGTCGATCCACTCCACCTCGTAGCCGGCAGCCCGGAGCCAGTCGAGCAGCTCGTCCCGCGAGGTGCCCGCCCTCTCGAGCAGCTCCGGGTGGCACTCGACGAACAGTGCGCGCGGCGCATGGTTTCCCCTCAGCAAGCCCTCCATCCCCCGCAATGCCGCGAGCTCGGAGCCCTCGACGTCGAGCTTGACCACGTCCACCGGTCCGTCGACCGCCTCGTCGGCGCGCACCACGTCGACCTCCACGGCAGCCGCGTTCCCGGAGTCGAAGAGGCCGCTCGTGTCCCCGCTCACGTAGAAGCGCGCCTTCCCCGCCCGATCCCCCAACGCGAACGGCAGGATGCTGACGCGGTCCGCAACCCCGTTGGCCTGGAGGTTCGTTCGGAGCACGGCATGCACCGACGCGTTCGGCTCGAAGACGATCACGCGTCCCGAGGGACCGGCGGCCCGCGCCGCATGGACGCTGATGAAACCAAGATGCGGGCCACCCTCGAGAACGACCCCCCCGGGCGGGACCGCGGCGGTCAGCAGCTCCACGAAGGTCCGCTCGCGTCCGCGCTCGACGAGCTCGCGGACGTAGTGGAGCTGCGCCAGGTCGATTCCGTGCAACCGCACGCCCTCGACGTCAAGTGCGAAACGTTCGAACGGCCGCGACAGGCGAGGGGCGAGGGCGTCGACCAGGAAACCGAGGCGCAGCCGCCGCGCGACGGCTGCGAGACGCTCGAGCATCGTGAGCGCTGCGAGCTTCAGCTGCACGACCCGGTACCCTAGATCGCCGATGAGCGACTCGATCTGGACCCGCGCCGAGCTCGACCGCCTCCGCCGGGATTTTGGAGATGTCTACGGCGGCCGCACCGTCCTCGTCACCGGGGCGGACGGCTTCATGGGCTCGCATCTCACGGACGGGCTGGTCGAGGTGGGCGCCAACGTACACGCCTTCGTGCGCGCGACCTCGAGCGGAGCGCTGAACAATCTCGGGCACCTCCGAGGACGGCTCAAGGTGCACTTTGCGGACCTCACGGACAGAACCTCCGTCGACTACCTCGTCCGCGAGTTGAAGGAAGCGCCCGACCGGCCGTACGTCTTCCATCTCGGCGCGCAGGCACACGTGGGCGAGTCCTGGCACCGCCCCTACGAGACGGTGATGGCGAACACGGTGGGCACTCTGAATCTGCTGCAGTCGATCGTCGACTGGGGCCTCGAGCTCGAGAAGTTCGACACTGCGGGCACGTCCGAGGAGTACGGCAACGTCCGTGAGACGGTCGCCCACCACCATGATTTCGACGAGGGCGGCGGGCTGATCCTGCACGAGCGCTCGCCGATCAACCCGAAGTCGATCTACGCGACCTCCAAGGTCGCGGCCGATTTCCTCACGATGAACTACCACGACGCCTTCGGCCTGCCCGGGGTCGTGACGCGCATGTTCAACAACTACGGGCCCCGCCAGAACCCGCGCTACGTCACCGGCACGATCATCACCCAGGCGCTCACCCGGCCTCAGATCGAGCTGGGCGCGCTCGAGCCGCTCCGCGACTTCTGCTTCTGCACGGATGGGGTGCGAGGGCACCTCACCGTGGCGGCGCAGGGCATCCCCGGCGACGTCTACGTCTACGGCCAGGGCAAGAACATCTCGATGGCGGATTGGTCGGAGCTGATCCTGCGGGTGGGGGCCGAGCATGGCTACTGGCCCGACGATCGCGAGATCGTGACGACTCCCGCACGGCTGCGGCCGGGTGTCACCGACGTGATGGCGCTGCGGGTCGGCTACGAGAAGCTGCGCGCTGAGACGGGTTGGGAACCCGTTGTCTCCTGGGAGGAAGGCGTCCTCCGCACCATCGCCTGGTACGCGGAGACTCGCGAGCGCTGGATCGGCCGCGTCGATTGGTTGTCCGGAGCTGCGACGGCCCTATCCTCGACCGGCAAGGCACCTTGAACGACGCTCGAGCGGCCGGTCTCCCCGGGTACGTCCGGGAGGAGGAGCTCGTCGAGCGCAACGGCATCCTCGTCCGGCCCGACGACGAGGTGAGCGAGTATCGAAGGCAGTGGGAGGACGAGGCGACCGACAACCACGTGGCATCGGCGATCGGACGCGGGTCGGGCGGCGACGACGATTTCGCCACGCTCACGGCGAAGGTCCCGGCGCTGTGGGCACGGTTTCCGGCTGGTCACGAGGTAGAGAACGTGCTCGAGATCGGCAGCGGGTACGGCCGGATTCTCCTCTACCTCGCGCACGAGCGCAGGCTCACCTGGAGCTCGTACTGTGCGATCGACATCTCCGAGACCATGCTCCGCCGCCTGCTCGAGTACGGCCGTCGATTCGACGGCGTGCGCGCGGACAGCCTCGTTCCGATCTGCGTGTCAGCGGACGCGCTGCCGCTGCAGCCGGACTCGTTCGACCTGGTGCTGTCGAGCGCCGTCTTCCTGCACATGGGCAAGGGTCATGTCATGCGCACGCTCGCCGAGATCGCCCGCGTCCTGCGGCCGGGAGGAAGCTTCGTCTTCGACGTCTCCTTTCCGAACGCACGCAACCTGGCGAGTGTGGCCTCGCGGTTGAAGCCGTCCCGGTTCCGGCCTCCCCACTTCATGAAGTACTGGACGCGGGGGGAGGTGGAGGCCGCTCTGCGAAACTCGGGCCTCGCCGAGAAGAGCGGCTCGTTCACGATCGAGCCCGGTGCGTACGCCCTCTTGCCCAAGAACGTCGGCCCGCTCCAGGTGCCGCTCTCGCGCCGGATCAATACGGCACTTGAAGCGTCGCCGGTCGCTCTTCGGCAGCGCCTGGCCGTCTCGTTCAATGCCTTCAGCACGGGCCTGCTCGCCGCATGAACGTTCTCGTCACCGGCGCCCGCGGGTTCCTGGGCTCACGCCTCGTGGAGCGGCTGGAGGCAGACGGCCATGACGTCTTCTCGGCGCGGCGGCGAGAGTACGACCTGACCCGTGAGGAAGAGGCGGCGCGTCTCTTCGCCGATGCTCGCCCTGAGCTCGTCTTCCACCTCGCGGCCGAGGTGGGGGGCATCGGCGCGAACCGAGCCAACCCCGGCCGCTTCTGGTACGCGAACGTGGTGATGGGCGCTCACATGCTCGAGCTCTCGCGCCGGCATGAGGTGCGGAAGCTCGTGATCACGGGCACCGTGTGCGCCTATCCCAAGCACACGCCGGTGCCGTTCCGTGAGGAGGAGCTCTGGAACGGCTATCCGGAGGAGACGAACGCCCCGTACGGTGTGGCCAAGAAGTCGGTGCTCGTCGGCGCGCAGGCATACCGGCAGCAGTACGGAGTCGACGCGATCTTCCTTCTCCCCGCGAATTTGTACGGACCGGGCGACAACTTCGATCTCGAGACCTCGCATGTGATCCCGGCGCTGATCCGGAAGATGGTCGACTCCGACGGTGACGTGGTGCTGTGGGGCGACGGATCCCCCACCCGCGAGTTCCTCTACGTCGACGACTGCGCCGAGGGCCTCGCGCTGGCGGCGGAGCGCTACGACGGCGCGGAGCCGGTCAACCTGGGCACGGGCGTGGAGATCTCGATTCGCGAGCTCGCCGAGACGATCGCCGAGCTGACCGGCTTCCGAGGCGGGATCGTCTGGGACACGTCGATGCCGAACGGGCAGCCGCGCCGCTCGCTCGATGCGGCGAAGGCCGAGCGCCTCTTCGGCTTCCGGGCGCGGACGGACTTCCGCGAGGGACTCGAGCGCACGGTCGCGTGGTACCGCTCGCACGCCCTCGCCGGTGACCGCGGCTAGCGATCTGCGGGCGGCGGCGATCGCGGCCGCCCCGTTCGTCGCGATCCTCTGGGTCGTCGCGGCCGGGGTCGCCACGGCCGCGGACGGCTACGACCGGGCACCCTGGTGGCTGCTCCTGCTGAATCAGGTCGTCCTGGGGCCGGCGGCGGTCTGCGCGGCTCTGTGGCTGGGCACCGCGGTGGGAGGCCGCGTACTCGGGCTCCTGTCTGCGCTCCTGCTCGCCCTCCTGCCGGCACTCGGGGTGCTGTACGCGCTCTCGCGCTACAGGGACACGTACGTCGACCGGGTCCTGCCCAGCGCCGTCGGGCTCGCGGACGGCGGCCGCTTCCCCGCCGCCGCGCTCTCGGTCGTCGCGGCGGCGCTCGCGCTCCGTTCGCTCGAAGGCCATCGGATTCGCACCGCGGCGATGCTGGGTGGTCTTGCCGCCGGAGCGGCCGCACTCGCACAGCCAGGCGCCGCGCTCCTGCTGGTCGGCATCGGGCTCGCCTACGCGGTCGCGTGGCGGCCAGTGGAGGCAGGGCTCTTCGCCGCAGCGGCGGTGCCGGCGATCGCTCTCGCGACGGCCTCCCACGGGCTCGGCTTCGACATCTCCTGGGACGCGTTCACCTCGAACATGGCCGGGCTCCGCGAGTACCTGTGGAGCAACCGCCTGCTCCAGTGGCTCCCGCTCGCCGGAGCGATCGGGGCGGCACGCGGCTCGCTCCCGGCCGCGTTCCTGCTCGCTGGCTGGTTCGGCGCGTTCGTGGTCGTCTACGGCGCCTCGCCCCAGGTGGGAGTGGAGGACGGCTCGTTCCTCGTGGCCTTCGTGCCAGCCCTGCCTGCCTTCTGCCTGCTGGTCGCATGCCTGCCGCTGCTCGTGCCCACACTGCCCGGGCGGCTGGCGCGGCTACGGTCCGCGGCCTGAGCCGAGGCGTTCCTCGAGCAGGGCGACCTTCTGCGCAAGGATCACGTTCTGGTCGGCGAGCTTCGAGATTACGGTGGAGTAGTGGAGCAGCACGAGCAGGATGAAGAGGATCCCGACGGCGAAGAGGACAGCCGGCGGGTAGCCGGTGACGCCGACCCAGCCTGCGATCGTGTTCAAGGCGTCTCGCCAGGCGGACAGGACGAGCAGCACGACGCCGGTGGCGAGCCAGAGCAGCGCGTACCGCTCGCGCAGCCTGCGGCTCCTGATCAGCTCCAGCACGACCAGGATGAGCAGGATCGACGCGATCGTCGCCGCGATCGAGACCCGCAGCGGCGTCATGGCTCCTCTGCCGGCACGACACGTCGCCGGAAGATGCCGACGAGGAGGGCGAGGGTCACCTTGATCGCGTAGTAGAGCGAGCGCAGGGTGGTGATCGACGAGGAGCCGAGCTCACGCTCGCGCATCCGCACCGGCACCTCGAGGATCCGGAGGCGGTGCCGGACGACCATCACGGCAGCCTCCACCTCCGGGTAGTCGTGGGGATAGTCGGCGGCGAAGAGCCGGATCCCGCGCGCATTCACCGCCTGAAAGCCGGACGTCGTGTCGGTGAGCCGCTGGCGCGTGAGCAGGGAGACGAGCCGCGCGAAAAAGCGGATGCCGGCCCGGCGCGCGAACGGCGCCCGGTACTCGGGGTCTCCCCCCGCGAAGCGCGAGCCGACGACGACGTCGGCCTCGTCGCGGGCGAGCGGCTCGAGCAGCTTCGGCAGTTCCAGTGGATCGTGCTGGCCGTCGCCATCGAGGCGGACAGCGACGTCGTAGCCGCGCTCGAGCGCGTACTTGAAGCCCGTCTGCACGGCGCCGCCGATCCCGAGGTTGAACGGCAGCCGGACGACTGCCGCTCCCGCGGCGGCCGCGGCGGCGGCGGTGCCGTCGACCGAGCCGTCGTCGACGACGACGATGTCGAGGTCCGGGTCGAAGCTCTTGATCTCCCGCACGAGCGACGCGATCACGGCCTCTTCCTGGAAGGCCGGCACGATCGCGACGCGGCGGGTCTCAGACACGGCTGACTGCCGGCATGCCGACGCCGACGAGCTCGAGCAGCCGGCGCGCCCGGTGGGCGTAGGTGTGCTCGTCGAGCACACGCTCGCGGGCGCGGGCTCCCAGCTCCTCTGCCTGCGCGGGATCGCCGAGCAGCTCGCGATAGGCGGCCAGCGCCTCATCCGCCGACGAGACGACGAGGAGCTCCCGGCCGGGCTCGAACCACCTCTCGATCCCCTCGTACGGGTTGGAGACGATCGCCGCGCCCGCCGCGGCCAGCTCGAACGGCCTCGCGGTGGCCGAGGCGGTCACGGTGGCATGTGAGCGGCGCGTGATGTTCAGGTTGATCCGCGCGGACGAGATCGCCTGTGAGAAGGCGTTGAACGGGATGTCGCCGACCAGGCGCGCGCGGCCCGTGTCCCCCTGGAAGTCACGGCCGCCGAGGGCGAAATCCAGCTCGGGGGCGGCGCGGCTCGGCTCCCCGACCATCGCCGCCATCCAGTCACGGCGGAACTTGTCGCCGTAGCCGTAGAAGAAGACGTCCGAGGCCTTCTCCACCGGCCGCGGGGAGAAGAACTCGGGGTCGGCGGCCCAGAAGACCGCCTCGGCGCGCCGTGCGCCCAGCTCGAGCAGTCGGCTCAGCCCTCCCTCCGAGTTCGAGACGACGAGGTCGTACTCGGACGGGTCGGCGCCGTGGTAGTAGTTGAAGCCCGTGTCCATGCCGCCGAACTCCGGCAGGCTCATCGGCACGTCGCCGTCGTAGAAGACGACCGGCACGTCGAAGCGCTCGCGAAGGTAGGTCGGGATGCCGCGGAAGTGCGCCATCGGCACGGTGAAGACGACGACTGCGTCGACGTCACGCTCGCGCTCGAGCACGCGGGTCAGGTGACGGCGCCAGCGGGGAGTGACCCAACGCCAGATCGTCTCGCGCGCCGCTCTGTCGAACGCGCTCTCGCCAGGACGGTCCTCCGCCCGCCGTAGGTAGCGGTCGCCCCTGAGCCGCGCAAGTCCGGCTCGGAGCGCGGCGAAGCTCTCTCCCTCGACGTACGTGGGGTTCGGAGCGGTCCGCCACCACGGCGACTCGACGGCGCGACCGCGGTAGGGCGTGACGATCAGGTCGACGCCGACCTCGTAGAGGCCCTTCCACAGCTGCCACCAGGCGGGAGTGCAGCCATAGCGGAAGTCGAGGTCGACCGCGGACGCTACCGCCAGGATCTTCGGCGTCCTCATGGCGGGGAGTGTACGGCGGGCAGATGAAGGCGCCGTAAGCCTCCGATAGCCTCCTGCGGCGACCGATGCGCATCTCGTTCCTCATCCCGGCCTACAACGAACGGGCCACGATTCTCGAGGTGCTAGAGCGGATCGAGGGGCTCGGACTCGACCGGCAGCTGATCGTGGTGGATGACGGCTCGACGGATGGCACGAGCGAGCTGCTGCGGGAGTGGCGGCAGGGGCGCGAGAGCGTTGTGCTCCTGCGGCAGGAGAACGCGGGCAAGGGTGCCGCGATCCGTGCCGCGATCCCGCATATCGACGGGGAGATCGCCGTGATCCAGGACGCGGACATGGAGTACGACCCGGCTGAGGTGCCGGAGCTCGTGGGGCCAATCGAGCGCGGCGTGGCAGACGTCGTCTTCGGCTCACGGCTCTCGGGCGGCCGTCCGCAGCGCGCCTACCTCTTCTGGCACCTCGTCGGGAACAGATTCCTCTCGCTCCTCACCGGTCTCCTCTACAACACGACCCTGAGCGACATGGAAACCGGCTACAAGGCCTTTCGCAGCGACGTCCTGCGTGGCCTCGACCTCAGGCAGGATGACTTCTCGATCGAGCCCGAGATCACGGCGAAGGTCTGCAAGCAGAAGCTGCGCGTCTACGAGCTGCCGATCTCCTATTACGGCCGGACATACGGGGAGGGGAAGAAGATCACGTGGCGGGACGGGTTCAAGGCGATCTGGGTGCTGCTGCGGGTGCGGATCGGCGACTGAGGCGGAGCAGGAGGCGGCGCCTCGCCTGGGCGGGCGTTGCGCTCTCGTTTCTCTTCGCATACCTCGCCTTCCGCGACGTCGACCTCGACGCGCTCGGTCAGGCTCTCAGGAGCCAGGACTACGTCTGGCTGCTCCCGTCGGGGGCGGCGGTCGCGACCGCGGTCGTCCTGCGCGCCTGGCGCTGGCAGCTCCTCTTCGAGCCTCGCTCGCGACCGCCTCTCTCGCACGTGACGAGCGCCCTGATGATCGGCTACCTCTTCAACAACATCCTGCCTGCCCGAGCGGGGGAGCTGGCGCGCGTGCAGGCGCTCGGGCGCCGCGCGGGCATCTCTCGTGCGCACGTGCTGGCGACGGTCGTGCTCGAGCGGGTCTTCGACCTCGTCGTCCTCGTTGCGCTGCTCCTGGTCGCCGTGCCGTTCCTGCCGACGGTCGACTGGTTGAACGCGGCGATCGTTCTCGGAGCGGTGCCGGCCGTCGCCCTCGTGGCGGTCACGCTGATCGTCCGCCGCTACGGCGTCCGCGCTGCCCGCGTCCTCGTGAAGCCGCTCGGTTGGCTGCCGAAGGTGGACGGAGAGCGCCTGGAGGCGATTGCGGGCGCGCTCGTCCGCGGCCTCGCCGGGATCGTCACCGGTCGGTTGACGCTCGCGGCGCTCGTCGTCACGACCGTCTCCTGGCTCGTGCTCGCGTGCTCCATCTGGCTGCTGCTGCTCGGCACCGACATCGACGCGAGCTTCGGGATGGCGCTGCTGATCCTCGTCGCGACGAACCTCGTGCTCGTGCTGCCCTCCTCGCCGGCCGCCCTGGGTGCATTCGAGGCCGCTGTCGTGATCGCCCTCGCCGCGTACGCCGTCGGTCGGGCAGAGGCACTTTCGTTCGCGCTCGTGCTGCACGCGCTGAACCTCTTCCCGTACCTCGTGCTCGGGTACGTCGCGCTCGTCCTGCACGCTCGCGCGATGCGGGCACGTTGATGTTCCCGGCGCGGCGTCTTCGGGCCGTCGCTCTTCTACTGATCTTCGCCTGGTTTCTCCTGCCCGAGCTCCAGAACGTGATCCCGATCTGGATCCCGTTCCTCGGGGTCGTCGCCCTCGAGCTCCACTTCCTCCTCGCAGGACTGCGCGAACGCTCTACTGGCTTGTCACCCCCGGCGCGCGAACCGCAGGCCGTGGACCTGTCCGATTTCGGCGGTGAGGAGTGGTTCGAACCGGCGCTCGTCCGGATCGACGGGCGCGATGTGTGGTTGCCGGCAACCGGCAAGAGTGAGGCGGAGTTGCTCGAGCTGATCGAGGAAGCCCGTGAGCGGCTGCGTCGCGGGGAGCCGGCGGTGAAGCCGCCGGTTGCGCGACCTCGCCCGCCGCGGCGGCGCCTGCTCGCCCCGCTCGAGGGCGTTGCGGCGGTTGCGGTCGCTGGGCTCGTTCTCTTCGTGCTGCTCCCCGACCGGGGCTGGAACGGCCTCGAGCGGGACGAGCAGCTCCGAACGGAGAGGTTGCTCTCGGACTCGGCTGCCGCCATCGCCGGGCACGAGGCCGACGTACGTTGCGACGCCGAGGGTCAGGCCGTCGGAGTCGTCCAGCACTCGGATGGACTCGCCGAGATCGGCGGCCGGAGGGCGTACGTGACGCCGGCCATTTGCTACCGGCTCCACCGGGTCGCGTTCGAGGACGACGAGGGCTCGTTCAGCGAGACTGCCCGGGCGATCGCGGTTCTCGCCCACGAGGCGTGGCATCTCCGGGGTGTGCGCGACGAGGGGGTGACGAACTGCTACGCGTTCCAGAGCGGCGTCGAGCTCGGGCAGCGGCTCGGCCTCTCCGACGGGACCGCCGCCCGGATGATGCGCCAGCAACTCGCCGAGAACGCAATCTACGGACGTTCGGCGCCCGCCTACCTCGTGCCCGGTGAATGCCGCGACGGCGGCGAGCTCGACCTCGCTCCCGGCACCGACCGCTTTCCCTAGAGAAGAGGTTGAAGGCTAGTAGGCGCCGCGCCCTGCGAGCACGGCGGGAATCGTCTTCACGAGGATCGAGATGTCGAGCCAGATCGACCAGTTCTCGATGTAGTAGAAGTCCAGCCGGACGAGGTCGTCGAAGGTCAGGGACGAGCGGCCCGAGATCTGCCAGAGACCGGTGATCCCCGGGAGCACGTGGTAGCGCTTGCGGTGCCACGGCTCGAGCTGGCGATAGTCGCGGAGCGGCAGCGGCCGGGGGCCGACGAGGCTCATCTCCCCGCGGAGGACGTTCAACACCTGCGGCAGCTCATCGACCGAGAGCTTGCGGAGGGCTCTCCCCACCCGCGTCACGCGCGGGTCCTCCCGGATCTTGAAGAGCGCGCCCCCCGCCTCGTTCCGCTGCTCGAGCACGGGCTGTAGCTCGGCGGCTCCCTCGACCATCGTTCGGAACTTGAGCATCCCGAACTCCCGCTCCCCGACGCCGACGCGCGGATCGCGGTACAGAACCGGCCCACGGGAGTCGAGCTTGATCGCGATCGCGATCAGGAGCCAGACGGGCAGGCCGACGAGGACGACGACCGAGCTCACGGTCAAATCGAACGCCTTCTTTACGACCCAGTCCGCACCGGCCAGCACGGGAGGGCGCAGCTCGAACAGCGGGATGCCCTGGCCCGGCACGTACTCACCCCGCTGCAGGAGCAGCTCGGTCGTCTTCGGGGCGATCCGAACCTTGACACCCGCCCGATGGGCCGTCTCGACGACCTCGAGCACCGCCGGCTCGTCGAAGTCGCCCTCGCTGAGGATCACCTCGTCGGGCCGGGCGAGCGCGATGCGCTCCGCGAGGCTCTCGCCGGAGCGTGGGAGGAACGAGCCGACGAACTCATACGCGCCCCCCCCGCGCGCGGTGAGCAGCCGCTGGAGCGTGGCGAGGCCTTCGCCCTCTCCGAGCAGCAGTGCCCGCGGCCGCGCGTGCAGGAGGCGCTGCAACTCGCACGTGAACGAGTCGTAAGCCGCCCGAAGCAGGCCGACCAGGATCGTGCAGGTGACGAACGCTGTCGGGATCAACCCGGAGGTGGTGAAGTCGTAGTCGGTCCCGAGCCCGAACGCCAGCGTGATCGCGGCGACCAGCACGAGCGAGGAGGCAACGCGACCGAGGCCGCTACGACGCTCCCGGGTGGCGTACAGGCCCGCTTGCCAGAAGACGAGCCAGGTGATCGGGATCAGGAACGGGAGCCACTCCCGCGGGCCGGTGCGCCAGAGGAGGCTCCAGAACACCTCGTCGCCGTAGACGAGGGCGCGGATCACGAGGGCGGCGTAGAGGCCGAGCGCAAGGCCAACTGCGTCGAGGCTGCCGAGCGTCGCGATCCCGAGGGCACGGCGGAGGAACGTCCGCAGCGGGGCCCGCGAGAGGACGTACGGTCTCGCCGCACGCACGTCGCGCTCGCGGGAGCTCAGCGCCGGCTCCGTGGGCGGCGTCACCACCTGCGGATGTTACTCGGAGCCCTCGGCAACGATCCGTACGACGCCGTCGGCCCAGGAGTCGAGGGAGTGCTGGGCGACGACGCGCCGCCGGAGCTCGAGGCCGGCCGCACGGCGTGCCTCGGGACCTGCGCTCTCGAGCTCGAGCAGGATCCGGGCGAGGGCGTCTGCGTCGCGCGGCGCGAAGCGAAGCTCGAGCCCGAGGCCGCCGAGGAACTCCTCGAGCGCCGCGTTGCTCGCGACGACGGGGACGCCGCACGACGCAGCCTCGTAGACGACCTTGTCCAGCGTTTCGCTCCCTTGCGGCTGCGTCGCGCTCAGCAGCGCGTCGACCTGACGAAGCCGGGCGGGGATCTCCTCGCGCGCCAGCGGCTGCTCGATCCGGACGCGCCCGTGCAGTTGCTGGGAGTGAGCCACGATCTCCTTCAGCTCCTCCGCATGCGCACGCTCGTCGGCCGACAGTGCGGGACCGCGGAGCTCGAGCTCGGCGTCGAGGCCGCTGTCGACAGCCAGGCGGAGGCCTTCCAGCATCGTCTCGTATCCCTTCCAGCGCGCCATCCGGCCGAGGGCGAGCAGCCGCAGCGCCCCACCGGCAACCGCTCCGTCAGCGGGCGTGAAGCGCTCCACGTCGATCGCATGTCCGGTCGCCCGCAGCTTGGGCGTCTCGAGCGGGAAGGAGCGGCGGTCGACGCTGAGCACCGTGTCCGCGAGCCGGGTCGCGAGCCGGAGCGACCGGCTCGCGTTCCAGTGCGTGTACCAGAGGAGGAGCGGAACGCGTGCGGCCTTCGCCAGCGGTGCCAGCAGCAGCAGGAAGAGCGGCACCATGTGGACGAGCACGGCATCCGGTCGGCGGCGCCTCGACAGGACGACGGCGCCTGCTGCCCGCGCGAACCGGAGTCCGCGGCCCGGGCGTGTCCCGGCGCCGAACGTCTCGAAGTCGACATTCTCGGGCAGATCGTGGCGGCGAACGGAGTCGCACAGGACGGTAACCGAGCTGGAGCGTGCGGCGAGCGCGCCCACGAGGTCGATCGTCTGGGCGAGCGCAGGATGATCCGCGTCGATCGTCTGGGTCACGAACAGGATCCGCACCGCTCTCCTCTCAGCGGATGGCGCCGGCGGCCGTCGCCTCGACGAGCTCCCGCAGGCGGCGCGCGAGCTCCTCCGGCGTGGAGTGCCAGTCCGTGTAGCGTGCACGGGCCGCGGCGCCCAGGCGCTCCGCGAGCTCGCGATCCGTCAGCACCCGTTCGAGGGAAGCGGCGAGCTCGGCGACGTCGGTCGGCGGGACGAGCAGTCCCTCGCGCTCGTGGGTGACGAGATCGGGAATGCCGCCGGCGTCGGTCGCAACGACCGCCCGGCCGCGGGCGAACGCCTCGATCACGACCCGGCCGAGACCCTCGGGCCACGACGGAAGGACGAGGAGGGTCGCCTCGTCGAGTGCCCCGGCCACGGCGACTGGGTCGAGCCACTCGTGGTGCGTGACCCGCTCCGGGAAGTCCCGGACGAGGCGCTCCACGATCTCGCGCTGCGTCCCGGTACCGACGATCACGAGTACCGCCTCCGGCACCCGCCCGGCGAGGATGCGCCAAGCGGCGTCGAGGCCGACGACGTTCTTGTATGCCTCGAGGGCGCCCACGAAGAGCACCGTCGGTCGGCCCGGCAGCTCGTCGGGCGGGCGCTCCGCGAACGCGGAGAGGTCGCTGAACGGGGTCAGGACGGCGCTCGGGGGGATACCGCGGGCCTCCTCGACGAGAGCGGCCGTGAAGCTCGAGACGGCGCGGGTGGAGTCGGCGCGCCGGACGGCGTAGGTCGCGATCCGGTCGGCAAGAGGCGTCAGCAGCTGCCGCCCTCGCGAGCCGTACAGGCGCGTGAATGTCCTCCAGTCTCCGTGAACCTCCACGATCACCTTCGTCCTGCTGCGCGCGAGCGCCCGGCCGGCCAAGGTCGCGGCGCCGAGGAACGGATCGGACGCGAAGATCGCGTCGGGCTCGAAGTCCCTGATCTCGCCGCGGACCCGAAACGGCAGGCGCAGGTAGAAGAGCACGCCGTCGAGTGCGCGTGGCCGCGCCGGCCGGGAGAGGTGGAAACGACGATCGCTCGGACCGCTGCCCGGAGCTGCCGCCCCGAGCACGCGGTAGTCGAGCTCCGGCTCGATCGCGTCCCACTTCTTCGCCAGCCACTCCGGCAGCGGCAGGCTGTAGCGCATCCGGCCCACGAAGAGTGCGCGAGGGCGGTCGCTCACTCCCTCACTCCCGCCAGCACGGCCTCGAGCCTCGCATAGACGTCGTCGCGCGCAAGCCCGGCGACCGACGGCTTCGCTCCCGCGGCGAGCCGGGCGCGCAGGCCGGGCTCGTCGAGGATCCGGCTGAGCGCGGCGGCGAGCGCGTCGGGGCGTCCGGGCGGGACGAGGAGCCCGTTCTCGCCGTCTCGCACGACCTCCGGCACGCCGCCGACTGCCGTCGACACGACGGGGACGCCAACCGAGAGCGCCTCGACGGCCGCGTGTGGCAGGTTCTCCCACGCGCTCGAGAGGAGCGCCGCCTCCGCGCCCGCCACGATCCGGAGCGCATCATCCCTCGTCCGTGAGCCGAGGAAGGTGATGCGATCAGCTGCGGCCGAGGAGGAAGCGGTCCGCTCGAGCTGCGCGCGTTCCGGTCCGTCACCCACGATCGAGAGGCGGGCTGCCGGCGTCTGCGCGATTGCCTCGATCGCGACCTGGAGTGCCTTCTGCTCCGTCAGCCTGCCCATGAAGACGAAGGTGCCGGGCTCCTGCGGCTCCGGCTCCACCTCGCCGGGCGGCGGCGCCGGGTTCGGCAGGACGCGGATGCGCTCCCGGTCGAGACCCCAGCCCGCCGCGATCTCCGCGAGGTACGCGCTCGGGACGACGATCGCCCTGGCGCCGCGCAGCGCCCTCGTCCGTGCCGCCTTGAGCGCGCGCACCGGCGCGGCGCGTGCGTCCTCGAACTCCTCCAGCGTGCCGGGGAAGAGCCGGTAGCGCCGCGCGCGCTCGTAGGCCGGGTCGGAGACGAGCTTTGCGACGAGCGGCCGCCGCGCCACTGCGGCTGCGGCTGCGGCTGCGGCGTAGGTCGCGGTGGCATAGACCACGTCCGCTGCTCGGGCGGCCTGCGAGCCCCGCAGCGCCACCTGGCCGTAGCGAAGCGGGAAGGGCAGCCGGCGCGAGACGACCTGCACCTCGCAGGGCCGCTCGGCCGGCTCGCCGTCGCCCATCGTGACGACGCGCACCGTGTGCCCGCGTGCGACGAGGAAGCGCGCGAAGTCAGGCCCGTGGGTTGCAGGGCCGCCGACGTCCGGGGGCCAGATACCAGTGAGGAAGGCGATACGCACCGGACAGCGCGGCTTAGCATAGTTTCTTCCGATGCCGAGACCGCTGCGACGAGCTTTCGGCTGGCCGGTGCGCGACGTCTCCTTCTCGGTCTTCCTCGCCGCGGTCGTGCTGTCGCTGATCCGCGCGCGCGACCTGCCGAGCGTCGAGCTCGGCGTGGGCGAAGCGGAACTGTCGATCGGGCCCGTCGACGTGGTGCTCGTCGCGACGGCCGTGCTCGCGGCGTTGCGCCTGTGGGTGCGCCGGTCGCTGGCGTCGCCCGGGCTCGTGCTGGCGGCAGCCGCCTTCGGCCTGCTCGTCTTTGCGACGGCGGTCCCGAACGGCGCCGACGCCCTCACCTCGGCGGGCCGGCTTGCGGAGCTCTTCGCGCTCACGCTGGGAGCGGCCGTTTTCCTCGACTCCCGCGGGCGGCTGAGCACGCTGCTGACGCTGATCGTTGCGTTCTGCCTCGTCGCCGTGCTGTGGGGCGCGGTCGGCTTCGTGACCGGGGGCGGGGGTCGCCAGGGCTCGTTCCTGGGCGAGCACGATCTCGCCGCCCTGGGAACCCTGTCGCTCGCCGTGGGGCTGGCGGGGCTGTATGCCCCCTCCGGCCACCTGGGGCGCATCGGCGTGGCGATCGGGGCGGGCGGTTTCGCGATCGCGCTCGGAGCGTCGCTGGCGAGCCTGCTCGGTCTGTACCTGGTGGCTGCCGCGCTGCTCTCGCTTGCTCTCGCACGCGGGATCCTGCGCAGGGGCGCCCTGCTCGTCACTCTCGGTGTCGTCGTCGCCGTGACCGGCGCGACGCTGACGCTTCGGAGCGGAGAGCTCGGATTCATCCAGGAGTGGTTCGGGCCGGAGCCCGAGCAGCCGGGGCAGTACGCAGCGAGCTGGAGCCAGCGGTTGATCTACGCGTACGTGGGCGGCCGCGTCTTTCTCGACCGGCCGGTGCTGGGCACGGGCTGGCACGGAGAGCTCCCGCCGGAGGAGTACGTCGAGTACCTGCCGGACGCTCGCAGCCGCTTTCCGGACCAGCCGCCGCCCTACTTCCCGCAGGCGGACGAGAGCTTCATCCCGCAGCAGACGTACGACCAGATTCTGTTCGAGCTGGGGCTCGTGGGTGCCGCCGTGTTCGCGATCGTTGCCTTCTTCGCCGTCCGCGCGGCTCTGCAGGTCGGTCTGCGGGCGCCACCCGACCCCCCGCGTCTCGAGCACGGGCTTGTCCCGGCGGGGTGGCTCGCGGGCATGGCAGGAGCCCTGGCAGGGGCAGCGCTGTTCGGAGGCTCTCCGCTCGCCTCGTTACTCTGGTTGACGCTCGGCGTCGTTGCGGCGATCCCGCGTATCGTCGCGGAGCCCCTGTCATGAGCTCGCTTCGCATCGTTCACGTCATCGCGCGCCTGAACGTCGGTGGCGCAGCGCTTCACGTCCTCCAGCTCGCGTGCGAGCAGCAGCGCCGCGGGCACGACGTGGTCGTCGTCGCCGGAACGCTGGCCGCGGGCGAGGAGTCGATGGCATACGTGGCGGCAGACCTCGGTGTGAACGTGCACCAGCTGTCGGCGCTTCAGCGTGAGCTTTCACCGCGCGCGGATCTTGCCGTGATTCGCGACCTCCGAGGGATCCTGCGCGTCAACCGGCCGGACGTTCTTCACACACACACCTCCAAGGCGGGCGCGACGGGGCGGATCGCGGCGCTCCTGTCGGGCCGAGCCCGCCCCCGCGCGGTTGTCCACACCTATCACGGCCATGTCCTGCGAGGGTATTTCGATCAGCGACGGGAGCGCGCCTTTCGCCTGATCGAGCGCGTTCTTGCCCGTTCAGCCAACGCGCTCGTCGCCGTGAGCGAGGAGGTGCGAGAGGACCTCGTCGCCTTCGGCGTCGCCTCACGCGATCGATTCGTGGTGGTGCCCTACGGCTTCGACCTGCCCGCCTGGAGCGACGCCGACGACGAGGCACGCGAACGAATCCGGCGCGATCTCGGCGCCGGTCCGGACACCTTCGTCGTCGGCTGGGCGGGGCGCTTCACCCCGATCAAGCGCCCTCTCGACCTCCCGCGAACGCTCCGCGCCCTCGTCGACGAGCAGGTGGATGCGATGCTCGTGCTCGTCGGAGACGGCGATGAGCGGCCGCAGGCCGAGGCACTCGCGCGCGAGCTCGGCGTCTTCGACCGCTGCCGCTTCGTGGGCTTCCAGCAGGGGATCCGCGGCTGGTTCGCGGCTTTCGATGCGTCGCTCTTGACCTCGGAGAACGAGGGTGCACCGGTCGTCGCGATCGAGTCGCTCGCAGCCGGCCGCCCCGTCGTCGCGACCCGCGCCGGGGGGACGGCGGCCGTCGTCGCCGACGGCGCCAGCGGCTACCTCGAGCCCGTCGGGGACACCCGCGCGCTGGCGGCGCGGCTCGCCGTCCTCGCGCGCGACCCGGAGCTGCGACGGGCGCTCGGCGACCACGGCGCGAAGGACGTCCGCAGCCGGTTCGCGACCAAGCGGATGGCGGACGAGATCGACTCCCTGTACCGGTCGCTGCTCTCGCGTTGAAGGTCCTGCACGTCCACAAGCTGAGGGGGGTCAGCGGCTCGGAGAATCACCTGCTCGCGCTGCTGCCGGCGCTGCGCCACGCGGGTGTCGACGCCCGCTTCCTCGGTCTCGACGTGCCGGGCAGCGACGCGCACGAGTTCTACGGCCGCCTGGACGAGCTCCAGGTCCCCTACCGGCAGGTTCGCTGCGGTGCCGATGTCAGCCCGCGCATGGCGCGTGAGGTGACGAGGGCCGTGCGTGCGGAGGCACCCGACCTGCTGCACACCCATCTCGTTCATGCCGACGTCTACGGTGCGATCGCCGCCCGACTCCTGCGGATTCCCTACATCTCGACCCGCCACAACGACGACCGCTACCTGCTCGGTCCCTTTCGCTACGCCGACCGCGCGTTCGCCAGGGCCGCCTGCCGCCTGATCGCGATCTCGGACGCCGTGCGCGCCTTCCTCGTTGCCGCCGGTCACGATCCCGACCGGCTGGTGACGATCCACTACGGGCTCGACGAGCTTCCGGCCGCCCGCTCCGGGACCACCCCCGAGTCGGCCGGGATCGCGCCGGAGGCACCGCTGCTGCTCGCCGTGGGGCGCTTGATCGCCCAGAAGGATCACGCCACGCTCCTGTGCGCGTTCGCCAGCGTGCGGGAGCGCCATCCGAGCGCAAGGCTCGCTATCCTCGGCAGCGGCCCGCTCGAGGCGGCGACGCGGGCGCAAGTGCGCCAGCTCGGTCTCGAGGAGGCCGTCCTGCTGCCGGGCCGGCTCGAGATCCGAGACTGGCTCGAGCGCGCGGACGTCTTCGTCCACACCTCCCGCTGGGAGGGCTTCGGGATCGTGCTGCTCGAGGCGATGCTGGCATCCCTGCCGGTCGTCGCGACCAGGGTGAGCGCCGTGCCGGAGGTGGTCGCGGACGAGGAGACCGGCGTGCTCGTCGACGCTGGCGACGCGCAGGGCCTCGCCGGAGCAATCGACGGCTTGCTCTCGGATCCCGAGCGCTCGCGCCGGTTGGGAGCCGCCGGCCGCGCCAGGGCGCGCGCGGAGTTCTCCGTCGCGCGGATGATCGAGCGGACACTCGCTGTCTACCGCGACTGCTGATCTCGCGTCAGCAGGAGCGGTGTCATCGCCGCAGCAAACAGGATCGGCGCCGTGATCACCCGTCGGACGGACGTCGCGACGTGGTAGTCGAAGTCGAGCGGTGTCGTCCAGTAGACGACCAGTAGTCCTGCGAGGGAGGTGCCGGCCACGAAGAGGGTGAAGAGGGCAGCCGCCCGTCGCTCTCGCAGGAACGCGAGCGCGATCGCGGCGACCGAGAGCGCGACGAGGGCGAGCCAGGCGGAGGGATCGGCGAGCTCCCGCGTCAGCGCGAGGGCCGCCCTCGGAATCCGGTCGAGCGAGCCGAGGAGGTCCGCGGAGCCGGCCCCTCCGGCCTCCGAGAGGGCGTTGCCGAGGCCGTGCCTCCTGGACCAGAGCTCCCACGGGAGGGCGCTGGCTGCGACGAGCGCAGCCGCGCCGGCCAGGGCCAGAAGCCGCCGACGGACCCGCGCCGCGGCCGCCAGAGCGACGACGAGCAGGCACGCGAAGAGCGTGCCCTCCACCTTGGTTCCCACAGCAGCGGCTGCAAACAGGGCAGTGAGCCAGAGCAACTCGTCCTCGCCCCGCTCCATCCAGCGCCAGCCGGCGGCCCCGGCGAGCGCGAAGAAGACCGCGAGGGTAACGTCGGCCACGGCCGAGGCAGCCTGGATCTGCAGCGAGGGGGCCAGCGCGACCGCGAGCACGACGCTCCAGAGCAGGAGCGGCCGGACTCGATCACGAAGCAGAGCGACGAGCGCGGCGGGAAAGGCCAGGAAGACGAGCCCGAGCTGCAGCGGGACGAGCTCGTTCGGGAGACCGTAGAAGCGCAGCGCGAGGAGCTCGAGTACCGGCACGACGAGCGGGTAGTCGGCGCTGAAGACGCTCGCGGAGGAGAGGAACGCAGGGTCGAGGCCACCGAGCTCGACGATCGACGCGGCCTTGATCGCCCAGATCGCCCAGGCGTCGTCGGCCCAGATCGGCTGCACCGCGAGGTCGACCGCGAGGACGGCGAGCGCGGCGGCGCTCGCAAGCGGCAGCAGCCTGATCCAGCCGCGCGCCTTGACGCGCGTGGGCTGTCGCAGCTCGCCACGGCGGGCGAAGCCGGCCGCGGTGAGGGCCGCGCAGAGGAGCACGATCTGCCACCCCGTCAGCGCGAGGCCGGCGGTCAGGAGCGCCGAGCCCAGGACTCCGACGGCTGCTGCTCCCGCGATGTAGCCGACACCGACCGACCACGGCAGGTCGCCGAGCGCGGGACGCAGGCCCATCAGCCGCAGGACGCCGTGCCCCGCGGCCAGCACGCAGGCGTTGGCCAGCGCGAGCGCGAGCAGATCCCGTGTCACGACGCTCTCTCGGCGAGGTAGACGGGCTCGCGGGCGGAGAGGCGGTTTCGGCCGATCAGCCGGGGCGGCGCCGAGCGCAGGCCAAGCTGGACGGGAGTCGCCCCCCAGGTGACGACCCAGTCCGCCTCCCGGGCGCGGCGCGTCTGCCGCCGAGGCAGGAGCTCGTAGCCCAGCCACCGCGGCAGCGACTCGCGGATCTCGCTGTACGCATCCGGGGAGACGCGCACGTAGTAGGTCTCATCCGCCGGGATCCGGGCCTCGATCAGCCGGACGAGCTCCCCGTCGATCAGCTTCGTCTCCGCCCCCACGTATTCCGCGTGCTCGGGTGTGATCGGGGCCGTCTCGCGGATGTCGACGAGCACGCGCCAGAGGGTGAACGGTGCTCCGGCCACCGTCGCGGCGAGGGCTCCCGTGACGAGGAGCGTGAGCAGCCGGTCGTCGTCGCCGAGCTCCGCCGCGACGCGCCCTCGTCCGAGGAGCAGCAGCAGCAGGCCGGCGGCGGCTCCGAGCGCGAGCAGGACGTAGCCGGTCGTCCCTGGTTCCGGCGGGAGGTTCAGCACCTGCCGAGCGTAGACTCCGGCCGGATGGAGCGGCGACGCCTCCGTGAGCTGATCGCCGGACCGCCGCCGGCTTCAGAGCGCGTCTTCTTCACGAGCCTCTGGTTCAAGGGCCACAACAACCCGCGCTACGCGGAGCTCCTGCCGCGCCTCTCGAGGCTCGACGGTTATCTCCTGACGACCTCGGACGAGCGCGTCGTGCGCGGTCTGCAGTACCGGGCCTTCCGCTGGAGCCGCAGGGTGCGGAACCCGGCGCTCTTCGCGCTCGCGAACCGGCGCTACCGAACGATGTTCACGGCCGACAACGAGCAGCTCGCGTACTTCGCCGGCCCTGTCGTCTCCGACGTCGACGACCCGACCTTCAGCCAACGCGAGGTCAGGCTGATGCAACGGCAGAATCTGATGGCGTATGTCGTGACTGCCGATCGCGCCGGTCGCCGCTTCCAGGCGCTGGGGGTCGAGAAGCCCTACCACGTGATCCCGCAGGGCATCAGCCTCAGCTCGCTGCGTGAGGACGAGCTCGCCCAGGCGGCGGCGCGGCGGCGGCCGGGCGAGCTCGTCGTCGGCTGGATGGCGGCGTTCCTGCTCAGCCGGGAGGATCGGGGGGGCGACAGCTCCCTCTACAACGTCGAGCACCTGCTCGAGCTGTGGGACGCGATCCACGACCGGTTGCCGCAGGCGCGCCTGTGGCTCGTCGGGGAGGCGAGCGAGCGCATCAGGACGCGGGTGAGGGGACGAGAGGACATCCTGCTCTTCGGACGGCTACCGCGGGAGCAGGCGCTCGCCACGGCCTCGAGCTTCGACATTGCCCTCTATCCGCGGACGGAGGACAAGGGAATCCTGGCCGCGAAGGTGGGTGAGTTCATCGGCCTGGGCGTGCCGATGGTCTCCTACGACTACGAGGTGACCGAGAACCTCCGTGAGACGGGCGCAGGCCTGCTCGTCGCCACCCCGCGAGAGTTCGTCGACGCGGTCGTGCAGCTCGGGGAGAACGAGCCGGCGCGCCGGGAGCTGGCGGCAGCGGCGAAGCGGGCCGGCGCAGCGCTCGACTGGGATGTGCTCGCGCGGCGGTACGAGGAGCTGCTCGACCGGTACCTCCCCATCCGGCAGCCGACACGGATCAGCGAGGCCGACGACCGCGGGCCCGTTCGCGAGTGATCCGCGCGGCAGCGCGACTGTACGCGATCAGACTCTGGCGCGGGCCGACCGACCACACTCGTACCACGCCGGGAGCGCCGTCCTCGGGCTCGTTCCGGTAGACGAGTCGGTATCGCGGCTTTCCCCGCCAGTCATCGCGATCGAATCGAATGCGTCGGCAATCCTTGAGTGGGCGGAGGTTGTAACGCTCGCGAAGCTCCTCTCCGACCCAGGGATCGTCTCGCAGCGCGAGCATCAGCAGGAGCGCTGCGCGAGCCGCCTTCCTGTCTTCCCTGATGAGCTCGGCGACATCCTCGTCGACCGCTGGTTCGACCCGGACGTCATAGCTCATCTACCTCATTCCCCGAGCAGCCCTGCGAAACCGTGCTTGCGAACGAGTTGCTCGATCGGGATCAGCTCCTCGACCGGCGTCGACTCGCCCAGTCGCTCCTCGGCGAGCAGCGCAAGGCCGATCAGCTCGAGCTCGTCCAGCAACTCTTCGTTTTCCCGCTCGAGCTCATCGAACCGCTCGACTGCCGCGAGCACGTCGATCTCAGGCAGGAGCAGCAGTCCGCCCAGGCGGCGCGGTCCCACTTCGACTGCCCGCTCGAGTAACGAGCCCGACGGGCGCTTCAACGCGCGAAAGGCCCTGACGTATCCGTGCAGGCCCGTACGGCCCTCCTCCACCGTCAACCGCGGGAGGTCGTCTCGTCCGGACTTTCTCCCGCCTCGCGCCATCAGGGTTCTCCCGTAAGTCGTACGTGTTATCGTACGGAACATAGCACGTCTAGAGCCCTTCGGGCACGGGTGCGCTGGGCGGGCGCAGCTGGCGGCCGATCGTCGCGCGCTCGCTCTCGTCGAAGCCGAAGCGCCAGAGCGCGAAGCCGCAGGCGAGAGACCACGCCAGGCCGAGGGGAAGGAGCCCGAGGAGTGTGTCGGGCTCCGTCAGCCGTGCGGCGCCGACGAGCACGAGGAGGGCCGCTGCGGCCGCCGGTAACAGGGGTCGGAACGCCGCCCGTGCGAACGCCGCGACGCGGAGGGACGCCGCAGGTGCGACGAGCGCCGGGACGATGTACAGCAGGACCGCGACGTCCGTGACGAGCGTGCTCAACGCGACGCCCCAGATCCCGACGGTGGAGGCGAGCAGCACCGAGAGGACGACGTTCCCGACGCCGGCGGCAACGAGCGCCCGCGCGAGCTCGCGCTGCCGCGCCCGCGCGATCAGGAAGTGGGTGGCGAGGTAGATGGGCTGGTGCACGAGCAGGACGAGCGCGAGCAGGGCCAGTACGGGAGAGCTCTCACCCCTACCCTGACCGACCCAGCCCTCGATCAGCTGGTCCGGGATCAGCAGCAACGGCAGCGCGAGGAAGGCAGCGGCTGCCATACCGCCACGGAGGCCCGCGAGCAGCAGCAGCCGCTGTCTCTCCTCCTCGCCCGCCCCTTCGTGCTCTGCGAGCGCGGGGTAGAGCAGGCTCGTGCCCACGCTGCCGAGGCCGAAGGCCAGGGAGAAGAGCTTGGCCGGAATGGCGTACAGCGCCGCAGCCTTGGCCCCGAGCACGATTCCAACCACGACGACGTCGGTGGCGAACACCACCTTGTTCGCCAGGTGGACGAGGAAGTTGCTCCAGCTGAACGAGGTCAGCTGCCGGAGACGTGCACGTGTGATGAAGGCGCGGCTCAACCGCAGCTCCGGGAGCTCACGCCGCAGCCAGGCCAGCGGCAGGGCGAGGCGCAGGAGCGTCGTCCCGAGCGTCAGCGCCCCGAGCAGGACGAGGCCGCCGCCATGGGGGAGGAAGACGGCCACGAGCACGGCGTAGAGCACCGTGGAGACGAAATTGGCGAGGTTCTGGAGGTCGAAGCGCTGCTGGCCCACGAGCAGGTTGTTGAAGAGCCCGAGCGGGAAACGCGCGGCCACCGAGAGCACGACGAGGAAGGTGGAGACACGTGCCGCCCAGACCAGATCGTCGGGTGTCTCGACGAGCGCTGGAACGATCCACGCGAGGCCGGCTCCGACCGGGAGGGTCACGATTCCGATCGCCGCGTAGAGGGCGAGGCCGACCGAGGCCAGCGCGTTCGTGTCCTCCGCCGAACGGCGCCCGCGTGCCTCCGCGGCAAAGCGCACGATCGACGGCCCCACACCGAGGTCGAGCACCGAGAGGTAGATCGTGATCGCACCGATGAAGGCCCAGATCCCGAACGGCGCCTCCCCCAACGTGTGCAGGACGATCGGCGTCACGATCAATCCCGAGACGATCGCGGCCGCGTAAACGGCGTAGATGCCGAGCGCGTTCCGGCGGAAGAGGCGCACGGGGCTCCTTACGAGGGCGCGGTCGCGACGACGTGGAAGTTCGCCGTCAGGGATCCCGGACGGGGCTCGCGCAGAAGCTCCGATCTCGAGTCGAGCGCGGCCGCTGCGCGGTTGAGCAGCCAGACCGGGACGCGCGCGAGCCGAGCCGCGCCAGCACGCCTGCAGGCAATCTCGACGTAGGTTCCGAGCAGCATCGAGAGACACGTCGCTGTTCCCGCTGCGGCCCGGACGTCGACCCGCCCCCAGTCCCCTTGCTCCTCGAACAGGCGTCGCAGCCCCGCATGCGTCCAGCGCCAGTGGTCCTGGGGCGACGGGTGGTACACCTGCACTCCGTGCGTCGAGGCGAGCACGCGTCCGCCGGGGGCAGTCACGCGCCGCAGCTCCCGGACCGCCTGCGCAGGATCATCGCAATGCTCGAGGACCTGGGTGCAGAGGACGAGATCGAAGCTGGCGTCGTCGACCGGGAGCGCCTCGACGGACCCGCGCAGCTCCGCCGCCGGATTCTCGACGACGTCGACACCGACGTACTCACTCGCACGGTCGGCAAAGAAGGGGTAGTAGGGCTTCGGACCGCAGCCGACGTCGAGCACGCGGTAGCCCTCCTCACCCGCCTGCGCCTCCTCGGCGAGCCAGGCCGCAAGCGGCGCGCGCACGGCCCAGGTCGGTGAGCTCAGGGAGGGATGACGCCGCTCCTTCCCCGGCCACTCGACGCTCATGGCCGGGATTATCTGCTGCGCAGCCGCTGGAACGCGGCAAAGGCGGGCTTCTTGCGCCCCGTGTCGGTGAGGAGGCCGGACTGCCAGCCCTCCTCGATGAAGGCTCGCTTCTCGTCCCGCAGCAGGAACCAGAGGAACATGTCGATCCGCGGATGGCGGCGGGCGATGCCGTACGCCTCCGTCAGGTACCTCGCCTGGTTCGCCAGCGAGACGCCGAAGATCGGGTCCGGGGGCTTCGTCTGGTACCCGTACTCGCTGATCCAGATGCGCTTCTTCCCCCACAGGCGGGTCACCTCGGCGATGAGCACGTTGATGTTGGCGAGCGTGATCGCCGTCGGCGCCTGGCCCCGCGCGCTGCGAGGCGGTGGGGTGGAGGGAGTCTCGCTCGGCTTGCCGTAGTACGGGTGGTGCGCGTACGCGTCGAAGCCCTTCGCGCCGGCCTTGTGCATCGCGCGCAGGAACGCCACCGGCGAGGTCGAGGTCCGGCTCGTGTTCGGATTGTTGTTCCCCCGGGGCGCCGTGACTCCGCACGCGACCTTGGCGGCGCCGACCCGCGTGACCTTGACGCCCTTCACGATCGCATTGCAGATCTTCGCGTAGTCGATCGCGCTCTGGATCACGTAGCGTCCCTTCACCCTGCGGAATTGCGGTCGCAGGAAGACGGGAGTGTTCGGCTCGTTCCACGCGAGCCAGCGGAGGACGGGAGGCAGGATGCGGCCGTCCGGAGCCGGATAAGTTCCGCTGTAGCGGGTCGCAGCCGCCGCGGCGAACCGCTGCAGGTCGAGCGGGTTCTTCGGCGCCACGTTCAAACCCGCCGCCTTGTTCGCCCATGGCGGGGTGCCGATGATCGCGAACACGACCTTCTGTCCGTACTGCTGCGCGTAGTTCACCGTCCGGTCGTAGACGGCCCAGTTGTAGGCCGGATCGTCTGGATCGGTCGGCCGCGCGGGCCTGCGCTTCGCGACGCCGTTGACGCCGCCCCACTGCAGGTTGATCCGCAGCATTTGCGAGCGCAACTGCTTCAGCATCGGGAAGACCTCGTCCGGGTCGCCGTAGTGGATCTGGGCGTCGTCGAAGATCCCGTGCTGGATGAAGCGCGACGCGGTGGCGGCGGGCACGCACAGGGCCGCGGTGGCGGCCAGCACCGCGATCAGGGCGAGCAGGCGCCTAGACAACTGCGCCCTCCGGCTGGAAGGCGGCGTGCAGCCGACGGAGGCCCTCGTCCAGCGACACCTCCGGCTCCCAGTCGAGCAACTGTCGGGCGCGGGTGATGTCCGGCTGGCGCACCTTCGGGTCGTCGATCGGCAGCGCTTCGAAGATGATCGGGCCGCCGCCGAAGATCTCGACGACCTTCTCGGCCAGCTCGAGCAACGTGAACTCCTGCGGGTTGCCGATGTTGACGGGCAGGTGCTCGCCGCTCTCCTGGAGCGCGATCAGACCCCGGATCAGGTCGTCGACGTAGCAGAAGCTGCGCGTCTGCGAGCCGTCGCCGAAGACCGTGAGCGGCTTCTGCTCCTGCGCCTGGCGCACGAACGTGGGGATCGCCCTACCGTCGTGCGGCCTCATCCGGCTCCCGTAGGTGTTGAAGATGCGGACGATGCAGGTGTCGAGCCCCTGCTGGCGGTGGTAGGCCATCGTCAGCGCCTCGGCGTAGCGCTTGGCCTCGTCGTAGACGCCGCGCGGGCCGATCGGGTTGACGTGGCCCCAGTACGTCTCGGGTTGCGGGTGCACCTGGGGGTCGCCGTAGACCTCGCTCGTCGAGGCGAGCAGGAAGCGGGCGCGCTTGAACTTCGCCATCCCGAGCGCGTGGTGGGTCCCGTAGGAGCCGACCTTGAGCGTCGCCAGCGGCAGTCGCAGGTAGTCGATCGGGCTCGCAGGGCTCGCGAGGTGGTAGACGAAGTCGACGGGCTCGTCGATCCAGATCGGCTCGATCAGGTCGAGCGTCAGGAAGACGAAGCGGTCGCTCCGCATGTGCTCGATGTTCGCGAGCGAGCCCGTCTCGAGGTTGTCCACGCAGATCACGCGATGCCCCTTGGCGAGGAGCGCGTCGCAGAGGTGAGATCCGAGGAAGCCGGCGCCGCCGGTCACGACCGAGGTTGCCATCGGCGACGACTATAGCCACGGCCTCCGACAGCGCCCGCAAGTTTTACGGTTTCTGCACAACATCGTTTTCGGCTCCGACCGGCAGCGGGCCGGACCGCCTCGATCTGACTCCTGCTACTCGCCGCCCTGGCGAGCGGCACCGCCGAACCCGAGCTTGTCGAGCCAGCGAACGTAGGACTGGAGGAACGGCTCGAGGATCGCGTCCTGCTCCAGAGCAACCTCATAGAGGGCCGAGCCCCGCACGAGCTCGTATTCGTGCTGGGCTTCCTTGCGGACGCGATTGACGGCCGTCAGTCGCTTGCGCATCTCCCCGGAGATCGCACCCTGCTCGTGCAGTTGCCGAAGGGCGTCAGGGCCGCTACTCGACTCGACGCCCCGCAGTCGCAGTCCTCTTGTGGCCAGGGCGATCGTGTAGTTGCTCGCGACCTCGACGGCGCGTTCCAGCGGATAGACGAGCCTCAACACATCCTCGGCGCTGCCGTTGCGCATCGCTCCGAGGTAATCCTCCTTCGAGACCTGCTGGAGGATCAGCCGCAGTGCCCTGCGATGGCGAAGGAGATCGCGGAGTGGCTGCGCGACTTCCTTGGGAGTCGGCACCCGGCCTTGCGGCTTCCCTGCCCGGGGCTCGCCGCTGTCGCCGCCGCCGCCCACTACTCGACGGCGCCGAGCTCACGTAGCTCGGTCTGGATCTCCTGGGAAAGCCGGGCTTCTGCGGCCTCCGCCTCGCGTTCAATCATTCCCTCTCGCCGCTTCAGCCGCAGCCAATCGCCATCGCGATCGACGAGTACGCGCCCATCACGGAGCACGTCGGCGAGCAGAAGTGGCGCCGCAAGCGCCTCGTCAAAGGCGACGAGCTGAATGGTGCGCCGGCTTGCCTCGTCCAGACGGGCGATCAGCGTCGAGCGGCTCTCGAGCCCGCCGCGCGCGAACCGGATCAGGAGATCGAGATCGCTCCGGTCAGACAACTCGCCCCGGGCTGCGCTCCCGAACACGACGGCCAGACGCACATCGGGGAGAGTGCGCAACTCGGCGATCAGGGTGGAGAGAAGCGGCCAGTGCGCACGCAGATAGTCGGCCTCCGCGTCCGACACCTGAACCAAACGCTCTCCTTCCCGAGCCGCGCGGATCGCGCCGCGGCCGGCTGCCCGCCGCAGCGTGCGGCCACTCACCGAGAGCTCGAACGCGAGAAGGTCGAGTTTAGTCATCGTGTGTCCAGTATAGCGAGATCATATGTCCAATTCGATCTTCGGGAGCGGCCGTAATACCCGATTCCTAGAATGGGGCGATGGCGGCTCCGAGGCACACGCCGGTCCTGGCCGCATTCCTCTCGATGCTCCTCCCCGGGCTCGGCCAGCTGGCTGTTGGGTCGCGAAGGCGAGGGCTCGTGCTCCTCGGAGTGTCGGCGCTCTTGCTGCTCACGCTCCTCGGCGCCGCGGTCTGGCTGCCGAGCACGGTCTCGATCGACAGGCGCCTGCTCGCGACCTTCCTCGCGGTCGATCTCGTCTTGCTCGCCTTCCGGCTCTTCGCCGTGCTCGATGCCGGCCGCACCGGTGCTCCGGCGGCACGCCTGGCGGTTGCGGTGCTCGCCGCGGTCACCGTCATGCCGCATGCCGCTCTCGCCTACGTGACCGTACGCGGCTACGACGTCCTCGAGACTGTCTTCGCGGACGAGGAGCCTCGAGATGTTCTCGCCGCGCGTGGACTCTTCCTGGCGCGGGCGCCCGTTCTCCCGCGCTCGGTCGGCCGCGACGCCTGGGAGCTCGCACTCGCGGAGCGGCTGGGCCCTGGAGAGGCACGTCCACTCGAGCGCTCGCCACAGGTGCTGGCCGGGGGACAGGGACCCGCTGCACGGCCGTGGACGACGATCCTCCTCCTGGGAACCGACGAGGGCCCGGGCAACTGGGGGGCGCGCACCGACACGATCATCCTCGTGGCCGCGCAGCACGGCGCGGGGCGCGCGGCCGCGTTCGGAATCCCGCGCAACCTCGCGCAGGTTCCCGTCGGCGGAGAGCTGAAGCGGTTTCGCGAGCCGCTGAACGGGCTCTACGGCTTCGCGCGCATGAGACCGGAGCTCTTCCCCGGAGGCGCGAATCCGGGCGCTACCGCGCTCAAGCAGGCCGTCTCCCGCCTGCTCGGAGTGCGCGTCGACTACTACGCGCTCGTCAACCTGCGCGGCTTCGCCGATCTCGTCGACGCCCTCGGCGGCGTGCGGATCCTCGTCAAGGAGCGGCTCGTCGACTCCGTCACGCGGCCGGCGTGGGGGGAGCCGAAGCCGACGATCGACGTCTTTCCCGGCCGCACCTACCGCTTCTACGGCCGCGAGGCGCTCGCGTATGTGCGCTCGCGGAAGGCCTCGAGCGACTACACCCGCATGGCGCGGCAGCGCTGCTTCCTGAGCGCGCTCGCGGATCAGCTCGATCCTGTGCGGGTACTCCGCAACTTCGGGTCGCTCGCGAGGACGATCGAGACGAGCGTCTCCACCGACGTGCCCCTCGACCGCTTCCCCGGCCTCGTCCGACTCGTGACCGGGATCGACCCGCAGGAGACCTTGACCGTCACGTTCGGCCCCGACTACTTCTTCGCCCGGAGGAAGACGGACAACATTCCCGTTCCGCACGCCGGCAAGATGCGCGCGACCGTCAGAAACGCGATCCTCCGTCCCGAGCTCTTGCAGGCGAGTGGGAAGGCCGAGACGGCGCAGAGGTCCTGCTAGCCGCGCGGGAACGAAGGTGGTCGTGCGGCGGCGGGCGTCCCCCAGGACCTGTCGGCCTCCGAGCGGAGGCCGAAGAGCAGCACCCGCCGTCCGCGCAGCCCGGAGACCGGCAGCCACGTGCTGCCGTAGACCTCTCCGTCGAGCCTGAGATCGTGGACGAACGGTCGGTCCGAGCGCGCCCCGGGGGCCTCGATCCGGAGCGTCCCGAGACCCGATCGGATGGTGACCCTCGGGAAGAGCGGGCTGCCGATTGCGAGGCCGCCGACTCCGGGAACGGCCGGATAGAGGCCGAGGGCGCTCCAGACGTACCAGGCGGAGAGAGCACCGAGGTCGTCGTCTCCGGGAAGCCCGGCGGGCAGCGGCCGGAACAGCGTGTCGACCGCGCGGCGGACGACCGCCTGTGTGCGCCACGGCGCACCGAGCCAGAGGTAGAGCCAGGGCGTCCCGAAGCTGGGCTCGTTGCCCAGCCAAGCGTGCGGCGACAGGTGACTCGCGTCCAGGTCGGCGTGGAAGCGGTCGAGCCGTGCGCGCGCCGCGCGCTCGCCCCCGAGCAGCCGGCTCAGGCCGAGCACGTCGTGTGGGACGAACCAGGTGTACTGCGTTGCGTTGCCCTCCACAAAACCCTTCTCGACGATGTGCGAATAGGGCGTGGGGAAGGCGCCGTTCGCGAGCCGCGGCTCGAGGTAGCGCGTCCGCGCGTTGAACAGGCGCCGCCAGTTGGTCGAGCGTCGTGCGAAGGGAGCACCCGCGCCTACCCGGCCGGTGGCGCGCGCGAACCTGCCGATCGCGAAGTCCGCGAGCGCGTATTCGAGGGTCGTCGCCGCCGGTCCCCAGATGAACCCCGCACCGTGGTCGAGCGGCACGTAGCCGCGGGCCAGGTAGTCGTCGAGGCCGGGACGCGCGGCGAACTCGCCCCACTTGCTCCCGTCGAGGGGAGTCGTGTGGCTCGGATACACGAACGGCCCCGGCTGCACCGTGGTCGCCGCCCGCGCCATCGCCGCGAAGGCCGCACCGGCGTCGAAGCTGCGCGCCCCGAAGGCCCAGGCGCCGGCGATCAGCAGCGGCGCGGGATCGCCCACCATGATCCCCGTCTCCGTGCCGGCGAGCTCCCACTTCGCGAGCGAGCCCGACTCCGCCGCTCCCTCGACGAGCGAGCGCACGACATCCGACGCCACGCGCGGCTGCAGCAGGGCGAGGAGCGGCATCTGCGTGCGGTAGGTGTCCCAGCCGGAGATGTTCGTGTAGCGGGTGTAGCCCTTCGCTGGGTGAACGGCGCCGTCGCGTCCGCGGTACTGCCCGTTGACGTCGCTCGCGATCGAGGGGTGGATCAGCGAGTGGTAGAGCGCGGTCGTAAAGGTTCGGCGCTGGGCCGGGGTGCCGCCGTCGACGCGGACGCGGTCGAGAGCGGTGTTCCACGCGGAGCGTGCGCGTTTGGCGAGGGCGGCTTCGTTCCAGCCGGGACTGCTCTCCGCGCCGAGATTGAGGCCGGCGTTGGCGGTGCTCACGTAGGAGACGCCGATTTTCACCCGGAGCGCCCGGTCCGTTGGGAGGCGGAAGCCGAGTAGGCCGCCCCCGCCGTTGACCGTCTGGCGCGCTGCGACGCCGTCCTCGACGAGACCCTCGTCGCCCCAGGAGGCGAACGACGCGATCGGCCGGTCGAAGCGGGCGACGAAATGGGTCGTGGGCGAGGCGGGCCCGCCGCAGAAGCGCTCGTCGGTCGCCGAGCCCTGGATCTCGGCGGGTCCCGTGACGGCAATCGACACGCTGCTCTGGTCGGTGGCGCCGCCCCCGACGTCGAAGGCCACGAACGCGGTCCGCTCCGGAAACCGGAACGTCGCGAACCCGGTCCGCTTCGTTGCGGTCAGGTCGACGTCGATCCCCGTGCTCAGCCGCACCTTGTAACGCCCCGGCGACGTCTGCTCACGCTCGTGCGTGAAGCGCGCGGTGAGGCCGACGGGATACTGCTGGAACGGCCGTCGCAGCGGCATGATGGGGACGGCGCCGAGGTTCGCGCAGCCGGCACCGCTCAGCCGCGTGAGCGCGAAGCCCCGGACCGTCGGGTCGTCGTACCGGTAGCCGCCCGGGCTCGTCGTCTTCGCGGACACCGGCGAGAACTGCACCATCCCGAACGGGACGACCGCGCCCGGGAAGGTGTGTCCGGCGTCGCCACCCGTCCCGACGAGCGGATTCACGAACGACGCGGCGTCGTTCACTGCCGCGGGGGCAGCGTTGCCCGCCGCCAAAGCGGCTGCGACGAGTAGTGCGAGCGTGACGAGTCGGCTGGATCTCGTCACGGCTGGAGCGTAGCGGGGGTTCCGGCGAAAGCGGGGGATAGCATCGCAGCATGGCTCGAGTGTGCTTCGTGGTCGGCGCGCGTCCGAACTTCGTCAAGTCGGCACCGGTGTACTCGGCACTGGCCGAGCTCGACGGCTCACTGGAGCTCGTGCTGGTTCACACCGGCCAGCACTACGACGAGCAGATGTCGGCGTCGTTCATCGCCGAGCTTGGGCTCCCCATGCCGGACGAGTTTCTCGGTGTCGGCTCGGGTTCCCACGCAGAGCAGACGGCGCGGGCGCTCGTCGGCGTCGAGCGCGTGCTGAGGGAGCGCGCAGTGAGCGCCTGCATAGTCGCCGGCGACGTCAACTCCACGCTGGCGGCCGCGCTAGCCGCTGTCAAGATGGGCATCCCGGTTGCGCACATCGAATCCGGACTGCGGAGCCGGGACTGGTCGATGCCGGAGGAGCACAATCGCCGGCTTACCGATCATCTCAGCTCCGTCCTCTTCGTCCACTCGGCCGGGGCCGCGGACAACCTCGCTCGGGAGGGGATCGAAAGCGACAGCGTCCACCTGGTCGGCAACACGATGATCGATTCCCTCCTCGAGCATCTCGACCGCGCCCTGGCCGGCCGGCCCTGGAAGAGGTTTGGTGTCGAGCCGGGCGCCTACGGCCTCGTGACGCTGCACCGGCCGACGCTCGTCGACGACAAGCAGCTCCTGGCGGCGGCCACCGAACAACTGGTGCGGCTCGCCGACGAACTCCCGCTCGTCTTCCCCGTGCACCCGCGCACGCGCGAAAGCCTCGACGCGCTCGGTCTGCGCCGGCGACTGGATGCCTCTGCCGTCGCTTTGGTCGAGCCGCTCGGCTACCACGACTTCGTCGGCCTCGAGGCCGAGGCACTCTTCGTGCTGACGGACTCAGGGGGTGTTCAGGAGGAGACGTCGGCGCTCGGCGTCCGCTGCTTTACCCTCCGCGACGTGACGGAGCGGCCCGTCACGGTCGAGTGCGGCACGAACACGATCCTCGGCCTCCATCCCGCCCGCATCGCAGACATCCCGATGTTGCTGCGCGAGGAGCGCTCAGCCGACTCGATCCCGCTCTGGGATGGCGCCGCCGGTCGGCGAGCTGCAGAGGTGCTGCTCCGGGAGCTGGCTTGAAGACGGTGGCCTCTCGTTGGCGTCGCTTCCGATGACGCCGGGAGCTCGCGTGTACCCTTCCCGTCCGTTGCGCGGGCCGCGGCTCATTCTGCTGTTGGCGGTCGCTGCCGCTGTTCTTGCCGAGAGTGCGTCTACGGCGGCCGATCTCCGCCCCTTCGAGACGGCGGTCGCGGATCCAACCGCGTTTGCCGGCTCGGACGCGCCCTCGGCCTTCACCCGCGCCAGGGCGACGGGAGCGGCCGTCGTACGCCTCTTCGTCACCTGGTCGCGGGTGGCGCCGGCAGGTTCCGCGAAGCCGGCTGGCTTCGTCGCGACGAACCCTGACGATCCGGCCTACGACTGGTCGAGCGTGGATCGCCAAGTGACCCTCGCCGTGGCCCACGGTCTGGAACCGCTGCTGGTCCTTCTCAGTGCACCCCTCTGGGCGCAGGATAGGAGCGACGCTCAATGGAACTACGCGGACTGGCGTGTCGACGCCGGTGAGTTCGCAGCGTTTGCGGCTGCAGCTGGGACCCGGTACCGAGGAGCGGACCGCGGACCGCCCCGCGTCCGCTACTGGCAGGCCTGGAACGAGCCGAATCTCGCCGCCTATCTGAATCCGCAGTATGCGTTTACGGGGCCGAGACGGCCTGACGGAACGCGCTTCATGGATCCGAGGCGACCAGTCGCGGTTCTGCGCTACCGCGAGCTGTTGAATGCCTTTGCCGACGCCGTGCACCGGGTCCACGCGGACAACCTCGTCGTCGCGGGCGGGCTCGCTCCCTTCAGCGGCCGCCCGTCCGACTTGAAGTGGGGCGGCTCCACAGCGCCGTTCCGGTTCATGCGGGAGCTGCTGTGCATGAGCGAGCGTCCGCGCCTCCGCCAGACGTGCAGCGTCAGAGTGAAGTTCGACGTCTGGGCGCACCACGCGTACACGTCCGGCGACGCGTCACACAGCGCGACCCAAGCGGACGATGCATCATTGGGGGACCTACCGCGCATGAAGGCCTTGCTGGATGCAGCGTGGCTGCACAAGCGAATCGCCGGGCACCGGCGGCCGAGGTTCTGGATCACGGAGTTCAGCTGGGACACGGCGCCGCCCGATCCGCAAGGGGTTCCGCTCGCGCTCCAGGCGCGCTGGACATCCGAGGCGCTGTACCAGTCCTGGCGCAGCGGTGTGAGCCTCCTCACGTGGTTCCTCCTTCGCGACCAGCCGTTCCCGGCCGCGCCGTACCAGTCGGGGCTGTGGCGGCGGACGAACCGTGGCTGGGGCAAGCCCAAGCCGACTCTGCAGGCGTTCCGCTTCCCCTTCGTGGCGTACCGCCGTGGGGCGGGCGTCCTCACGTGGGGCCGTACACCGGCAGGGCAGCGCGCAACCGTGTTGCTGCAGCAGAAGCAAGGCGAGCGTTGGGTCACGCTCCGGCGACTGACGCCCAACAAGACCGGCATCTTCTCAGGCAGGGTGACCGCCGGCAGCGACGCGCCGCTGCGGGCGGCAGCGGGTGGTGAAACCTCGATCCCGTTCTCGCTCCGCGTACCGCCGGACCGCTTCTTTTATCCGTTCGGCACCCGCGCGTGATCCTTAGCCGGCCCGCCGCCTGATGTGCGGCATCACCGGTGCGCTCGCGTTCTCGGGCAGCTCGTTCGAGATCACCGAGCCATACATCACACGGTTGCGCGAGACGCTTGTCCACCGTGGGCCCGACGGCGCAGCGACGTGGGTCTCCGAAGACCGCCGCGTCGGCCTCGGCGTTCGCCGGCTCGCGATCATCGACCTCTCCGACTCGGCTATGCAGCCGATGGCGAACGAGGACGGCTCCGTGCGCCTCCTCTTCAACGGCGCGATCTACAACCACGCTGATCTCCGCACCGAGCTGGAGGCCACGGGCCACCGCTTCCGCAGCGACCACTCCGACACCGAGGCGATTGTCCACGCCTTCGAGGAGTGGGGGATCGAGTGCCTCGAGCGGCTGCGCGGCATGTTCGCGCTCGCGATCTGGGATGGACGAGCGAGGGAGCTCTGGCTCGTGCGCGACCGGGTCGGCATCAAGCCGCTCTACTACGCCGTCCATCACGGCCGCCTCGTCTTCGGCTCCGAGGTGAAGGCACTGCTTGCCGACCCCGAGCAGCCGCGCGAGTTGGACGAGGAGGCGCTTTACCACTACCTCTCGTTCCTGACGACACCGGCGCCGCTGACGCTCTTCGCGGGGATCCGGAAGCTGCCGGCCGCGACGTGGCTGAGGGTCTCAGCAGACGGGACGATTGCGGAGGGCCGCTACTGGGATCCACTCGACGCGCACGCGCCTCTCGCGGGCACGACCGACGCGGAGCTCGCTGCGCGCGTCCTCGACGAGCTGCGGACGTCGGTGCAGCTGCGAAAGGTGAGCGACGTCCCGGTGGGAATCTTCCTCTCCGGCGGCCTCGACTCGAGCACCAACGCCGCGCTCTTCGCCGAGGGCGAGGAGCGGCCCGTGCAGACGTTCTCGATCGGCTACGACGACGACTACCCCTCGTACCCGAACGAGCTGGAATGGGCGCGGCGAGTCGCACGGCAGGTGGGTGCCGATCACCACGAGCGCATCCTCTCGCAGGACGACCTGCTCGGCTTCCTGCCCCAGCTGAGCCGGCTGCTGGACGAGCCCGTGGCGGATCCCGTGGCCGTGCCGCTGTATTACCTGTCCGAGCTCGCGAGGCAGCAAGGCGTGGTCGTGGCTCAGGCGGGAGAAGGCTCGGACGAGCTCTTCTGGGGCTACCCGTCGTGGCGAACGCATCTCCGCCTTCAGCGGGCGGACGACCTTCCCGTGCCGGCGCTCGCAAAGCGCGTCGGACTCGTCGCCCTGCGTGCCGCGCGGCGGGACACCTCTCGGCCGTATGAGTTTCTCCGCCGCGGGGCCGAAGGGGTACCGATCTTCTGGGGCGGCGCGGAGGCGTTCACCGAAACCCAGAAGAAGCGGCTGCTGTCGCCGCGACTCCGCCGCGACTTCGCGGGCACGACCTCGTGGGACGTGCTCGCGCCGATCCGCCGCCGGTTCGAGGAGCGGGCGGCGGAGCCGTCGCCCCTGAACTGGATGACCTACCTCGACCTCAACCTGCGCCTGCCCGAGCTGCTGCTGCTCCGGATCGACAAGATGTCGATGGGCGCCAGCCTCGAGGCGCGCGTGCCGTTTCTCGACCACAAGCTCGTCGAGCTTGCGCTCGCGATCCCCACGGCCGCGAAGACGCGTGGCGGCGAGCTGAAGCACCTGCTCAAGCTCGCGGTGCGGGGGATCGTTCCCGACGAGGTGGTCGACCGGTCGAAGCAGGGGTTCCGCGTGCCGGTGGACGAATGGTTCCTGGGCGCGCTCGGGGACAGAACCCGCACCGAGCTCGATCGCTTCTGCCGCGAGACCGACCTCCTCGATGCGGCCGAGGTGCAGCGCGTTCTCGCGCGGCCCCGCCGTGACGCCTGGTATCTCCTCAACCTGGCGCTCTGGTGGCAGGAGCACATCGCATGACCAGCGTCGTGTTCGTCCTCCAGGAGCCGACGCCATACCGGACGCCGCAGCTGGCCCGTCTGGCCGAGCATCCAGAGCTCGAGGTCACTGTCGTCTACGCGTCTCGCACCGTCCAGCGGCGGACCTGGACGATTGCCGACGAAGGTGCGATCTTCCTTTCTGGACCTACCCTGCCGCTGACGCGGATCCTCCACCACGACTTCGCGCTCACGCCGGGAATCTGGCCTCTGCTAGGCAGGCTGCGCCCCGACCTGGTCGTGATCGGGGGCTGGAGCATCCTCGCGACGCAGCTCGCACTCATCTGGTGCCGGCGGCGCGGCGTGCCCTACCTGCTCATGTCGGAGAACCACGCGCGCGAGCCGCGGCCGCGGTGGGTCCAGGCGGTCAAGGGCGTCGTCCTGCCCCACATCGTCCCCCACGCGGCAGGCTGGCTCGTGCCCGGGACACTCGCAGCTCGCCATCAGGTCGGCTACGGGGCCGACACTCGGCGCGTCGCCGTCTTCCCCTTGACCGTCGATGTAACGGAGTTGACGACGAGGGCCGAGGCCCTCGCCGCGCAGCGCGATCGGGCGCGCGGCGAGCTCGGAGTCGAGCCCGGAGCCGTGGCGATCCTCTGCGTCGGGCGGCTCGTCCCGTTCAAGGCACACGACCTGCTCATCCGGGCGGTCTCGCTCGCTCGTCGAACCGCGGCTTCCCCTCTGCACCTCGTGCTCGTCGGAGACGGGCCCCTTGAAGAAGAACTGCGCGAGCTGGCGCGGGCCGAGCAGCTGACGGTGACCTTTACCGGGCTCCTGGAGGGCGAAGAGCTGCGACACGCGTACGCGGCCGCGGACGTCTTCGCACTGCTCTCTCGCCGAGAGCCGTGGGGCGTCGTTGTCAACGAGTCCATGTGCTTCGGGCTCCCACTCGTCCTCAGCGACGCCGTGGGCGCGGCGGCCGACCTACTCGAGCCGGACGGGAACGGGCTGCTCGTTCCCAGCGGCGATGTGGGCTCGGCGGCCCGGGCGCTTGCGACCCTGGCGTCGGACGCCTCGCTGCGTCGATCCTTCGGCGGGCGCTCCAAGGAGCTTGTCGCGACATGGGGCTACGAGGAAAGCGTCGAGACGTTCGTCCGGCTGGCTCGCGAGGTCACGGCCTCGCGGTGACGCCGACGAACCAGCCGAGTCGCTTTCCGGTCAATCGGGCGAGCGGACCGACCACGCGGCGGTCGTAGGGAGTCACCTCGCGCCGAAATCGCACCTGCGAGAAACCGGCGAACAGGCGCTCGAGCTCGGCGAGGGTATACGCCTTCGTCCCGGGGCTCTCGAGATTGTCGGCAAGGACCGAGGAGATCGACGCCCACGGCCTCCCCCGACCGAGACCCCAGAGTGCCCACGCAGCGAACGCAAACCACGACCGTCGCGAGTAGAGCATGATCCGCGCCTCGCCATCAGGGCGGAGGACGCGCCGCACCTCCTCCACCGCCGCCGAGGTGTCGGGTGTGTGGTGCAGAACGCCGTAGGAGTAGACGAGGTCGAACGAGGCGGTGTCGAACGGGAGCTGCTCGGCATCCGCGACGAGCACGTCCGCAGCCAGACCCTCCTGCGCGAGCCTCTGCTTGACGGCGCTCACGGCCGCCTCGGTCAGATCGATCCCGACCGCATCGGCGCCGGCGCGGACGAAGCGAACGAAGTCGGTGCCAAGACCGACGCCCACCTCGAGCACCCGCCTGCCGTTCCAGCGGTCGAACTCCGCGAACGAGTCGATGTACGGCTCGAGCCGGTAGCGCTCGCGCTCCACCTCTGCGTAGAAATTGGGCGTGCCGGGCAGCGAGGCAGCTGTCGACGTCCCGCACGGCTCGCGCTCCCAGTGCTCCCGAACGCGTTCTTTCGGCGTTGCGCTCACCGGCGCCTCCGCTCCACCGTGTGGAGGAGGACCTGCTCGAGGCGTGCGGCTTGAGTTGCGCGCATGCGCGTTCGCGCGAACTCGGGCCCCCGCCGACTCATGCGGGCGACCGCATCGGGGTCCGTCTGCAGCTGGCGCACCGCAGCGGCGAGCGCGGCCGAATCCTCCGGGGGAACGACGACGCCTGCGCCGGCGATCCCCATCAGGCGCGCTGCCTCGCCCGCGGCCGCGAGGATCACCGGCCTTCCAACGGCCATGAAATCGATCATTTTCGACGGCACGAAGGACTGGAAGGTGGGGTGAGCCGAGAGAGAGACGAGCAATGCGTCGCTCGCGGCGAGGATGCCCGTCACCTCCTCCAGCGGGACCTGCGGATGGAACGACACGTTGGTCAGACCCCGCCGCTGCGCCTCCTCGACGAGCTGTGCCTTGGCCGGGCCCTCGCCGACGAAGGCGAAGTGCGCACTCTCTCGCAGTCGCTCGGCCGCGTCGAGCGCCGTCGGTAGGGCCTGCGCGATCCCCAGGGTTCCGGCGAAGGTGACGAGGAAGGCGTCTGCCGGAACGCCCTCCGGTCGCCGGGGCTCGGCGGGACCGAAGAAGAGATCGAGGGTCGCGTTCGGGACGAGCGCCGTGAGCGGCGGCTTCCCGCGCAGCGCATCGACGTGCTCGCAGAACGGCCGTGTCACGGCGACGGTCGCTGCCGCGCTCCGGTAGAGACGGCGTTCGAGGATCTCGGCGGCCGTCGTCGGCCAGCCGGAGGAGATCTGGCCGAGGCTAGTGGCGGCGGCCGGCCAGAGGTCGCGCACGTCCAGAACGAACGGGGCGGCGTTCATCCTCGCGATCGCGAGGCCCGCGGCGCCGGTGAAGAGCGGCGGCGTCGTCGCGAGCACGACGTCGGCCTTGCCGGCAAGGGGCGCCACCGCCGTCGCGAGCGACATGAACGACAGGTAGAAGGCGAGCCGGGAGGCCTGCGTCTTCTCCGGGCTGGCCTTGACCCAGGTACGGATGACGGTGTACGGGTTCGAGCGATCGACCTCGAGCAGGCGCCCGCTGTAGCGTGGCGGGATCGTCCCGTGCGGATGGTTCGGGAACTCGCAGATCACAGTGACGCGGTGACCGCGAGCGGCGAGATACTCGGCGAACGACTGCATGCGCGACTGGGTCGCTCCGACCTCCGGCGGGAAGTACTGCGAGACGATCACGATCCGGAGAGTTCGTGGAGCCCGTTCGGAAACATGTTCCCCGGGGATCGTCGACGGCAGCGGTTCCGCCTGCGGTAGCGGGTGGGCCACGGCCGAACCGTACGCGACGCGGTCCGTGCTCACGGCCGGACACGCTCCGCCCCCTCCTTTCGAGCACGGGCGGCGGCCAGGGAGCCGCTGCTACGTCTACCCTCCCAGGCGTGTGCGGGATCGGCGCAATCCTGAACCTCAACGGCGGGCCGGTGCGCGAGCTCGCGCCGGGACTGGCTCGGATGAACGAGCTCCTGGAGCATCGTGGTCCCGACGGGGAAGGCATGTGGACGCACGCGGACGAGCACGTCGGGTTCGCGCACCGCCGGCTCGAGATCATCGACCTGCAGACCGGCGCCCAGCCGATGACGGATCCGCGCGGCAACTGGATCACCTACAACGGCGAGATCTACAACTATCTCGAGCTGCGCGACGAGATCGGCGCCGAGGACTTCCGAACGTCCTCCGACACCGAGGTAGTGCTGCGCGCTTACGGCAAATGGGGCGCGAGCGCGCTCGATCGTCTCCGGGGCATGTTCGCCTTCACCATCTGGGACGAGAACGAGCAGCGTCTGTTCTGCGCGCGTGACCGCTTCGGGATCAAGCCGCTCTATTACGCGGTCGTGGACGGCATCTTCTACTGCGCGTCCGAGGTCAAGGCGTTGCTGCCGTTCCTCCCCGAGATCGAAACGGACCCCGACGGCCTGAAGGACTACCTCGCGTTCCAGTTCTGCCTCGCGGGCAAGACGCTCTTCAAGGGCGTGTACGAGCTGCAGCCGGGGCACTCGCTGACGATCCAGAACGGCACCATCCGGGTGGAGCGCTACTGGGAAGTGCACTACGAGCCGGACTTCGACCACACGGAGCGGTACTTCGTGGAGGAGCTACAGGCACTGCTCGCAGAGACGGTCAAGCTTCACCTCCGTGCGGACGTGCCGGTGGGTGCCTATCTGAGCGGAGGGCTCGACTCGAGCATCGTCGCCTCGCTGGCGGCACGCGAGGTGGGGCCCGAGTTCAGCGCTTTCACGGGCCGCTTCGGCGCAGGACCGGAGTACGACGAGAGCGAGTACGCGCGCGAGCTTGCCCGTTGGCGCGAGTTCGAGCTGTACGAGATCGAGATGGGCCCGGCCGATTTCCTCCAGAACATCCGTAAGGTCATCTACCATCTCGACTACCCAGTCGCGGGTCCCGGCTCGTTCCCTCAGTTCATGGTCTCCGGCCTCGCGCGCCGACATATGAAGGTGGTGCTCGGGGGGCAGGGTGGCGACGAGGTCTTCGGTGGCTACGCCAGGTACCTCCTCGCCTACTTCGAGCAGTGCATCAAGGCGGCGATCGACGGGACGAGCCGCGACGGCAGCTTCATCGTCACCTACGAGTCGATCATCCCGAACCTCGAGACGCTACGGGAGTACAAGCCGCTGATGCAGGAGTTCTGGCGCGAGGGTCTCTTTGGGGACCTCGATCGTCGTTACTTCCGCCTGATCGACCGCGCACCGTCACTGCGTCACGTCGTCAACTGGTCGTTTCTCGGCGACTACTCGCCGTTCGCGACGTTCTGCAACATCTTTCGTGCCGACAACGTCGGCAAGGAGTCGTACTTCGACTCGATGACCCACTTCGACTTCAAGACGCTTCTCCCGGCGCTCCTGCACGTGGAGGATCGCGTGAGCATGGCCCACGGTCTCGAGTCACGGGTGCCGCTCGTCGATCACAGGATCGTCGAGTTCGCGGCCCGGCTGCCGGCAGACGTCAAGTTCCGCAACGGAGACCTCAAGCACGCCCTCAAGCGGGCCGGCGAACCGGTGCTGCCGCCGGCGATCCTCGAGCGGAAGGACAAGAAGGGCTTCCCGGTTCCGCTCGGCGAGTGGATGCAGGGCGAGCTGCGCGAGTTCCTCGTCGACACGTTCTCGAGCGACAGGGCGCGGTCACGTCCGTACCTCGACCCCCGATTCGATGTCACCTCCCTCATCGAGACGGAGGGCAAGTTCAGCCGCAACGTGTGGGGGCTGCTCTCACTCGAGCTGTGGCAACAGGAGTTCCACGATCGGGCGAGCGAGCGGCCTGCTGCGGCCGTTTACCCCGCGCCGCTGATGGCGACGTAGATGGAAACGCCCGTAGGTCGAGCTCCTGCACGGCCGCGCGGCGGATCGTCGAAGTACCTCAGGTCGCACGGGGGACTGCTGTGGCGTGTGACCCGCAACGACCTCGCGCAGCGCCACGCGGGCTCGTTCCTCGGGCTCGGCTGGGTCTTTCTCGCACCGCTCCTCGTCCTGGGGATCTACTCGGCAGTGTACTTGTACATCTTCCGCGTGCAGGTACCGGGCTTGACGTCGCTCGAATACGTGATCTACATCTTCTGCGGTCTCATCCCGTACCTGGCAGCCGCGGAGGCGATCGGCGTTGGGGTCGGATCTGTGATCGCGAACAAATCGGTCCTCAACAACACGGTCTTTCCGATCGATCTCGCTCCGGTGAAACCAGTCTTGAGTAGCCAAGCGATCATGCTCGCCGGAATGCCCATCGTTGTCGGGGGAGCCGTGGCGACCGGAAACCTGCACCGCACCATGGTGCTGCTGCCGCTCGTCTGGATTCTGAACATCGTTTGGCTGACCGGGGTGAACTGGCTCCTTTCGCTCCTCAACGTCATCTTCCGCGACCTGCAGAATCTCGTCACCGCGTTCTTGATGATCATGCTGGTCGCGTCACCGATCGCCTACACACCCGATATGGTGCCGCCGGGTTTGAAACCGATCCTCGCGGTGAATCCGTTCGCCTACTTCGTCGTCGCCTATCAGCAGGTGATCATGCTCGGCATCTGGCCGAGCACGGAGCACTTCGCGCTCCTCGCGATCATGTCCATTGGCACCTTCGCCGCTGGCAGCTGGTTTTTCTACCGGGCGAAACGAGTGATCGTGGACTATGTCTGAGACCGCGATCCGCTTCGAGGAAGTCGGGAAGATGTACAGGATTTTCAGCTCCCGGCGAGAGAATCTCCTCGATGCACTCGGCTTCGAGCTCATGTCGGGCCGCGACAGTCGTGATAGTGAGTTCTGGGCGCTGCGGGGCGTTTCGTTCGAGCTGAAGCGGGGGCAACGTCTCGGGATCATTGGCCGGAACGGCGCCGGGAAGTCGACGCTCCTCAAGATCGTCACCGGGAATCTGCCGCAGACGGAGGGCGCGGTGGTCGTGAACGGGGACGTCCAAGCGCTGCTCGAGATCGGCGGGGGGTTGCACCCCGAGTTCACCGGTTACGAGAACATCGACGCGGCGCTGTCGTTCCTCGGGCTTTCGAAAAAAGAGATCGCCGTTGCCGTGGACGACATCGCGGAGTTCACGGAGCTCGGCCGCTTCCTCACGCAGCCCTTCAAGACGTACTCGATGGGCATGCAGGCGCGGCTCTCGATCGGCATCGCCACCACGATCCAGCCTGAGATTTTGATCGTCGACGAGATCCTAGGCGCCGGTGACGCATACTTCTTCGCGAAGTCAACGGCCCGGATGCAGAAGCTGCTGGACAGCGGCGCAGCAGTTCTCCTCGTTTCACACGCGCTCGAGCAGATCGAACGCTTCTGCGATGAGACCATCTGGCTCGACCGCGGGAGAATCGCCATGCAGGGCCGGACGACTGAGGTCATCAAGGCGTACGAGAAGTTTATTCGAGAGCTGGACGACCGGAGGTTGCAGGCGAAGAATCGGAAGACGACGAATTACGACGCATTCGACCGCGAGAGCTATACCGATCACATCGGGGTCCGCATCACGAGCGCAACGGGCGCTTCATGCGAGGTCACGCGGGTCTCGCTTTTCCGCGATGGGCGGATCGAAGACGAGATCGCCGTCGGTGATGCGCAGGATGGAGACACCGGGCAGTCCAGCCACATCCAACTCAGGGCAAGTGACTGGTCGGCCCCACAGCGGGAAGGCGATCGCTTCTTCAGGACGGTCGCCGCGCCCGAACACCCGGCGGTCGGCACCCTCATCTTCTACCTCTGGTTTTTCTATCCCGATTCCACGTACGAGATCGAGGTGACCTATCGCGCGTCGGCGGACGGCAGCGCCTCGCCCGAGCGCGCCGGGCGCACCTACCAGGTAGGCCCGCTGCAGGCGACCGAAATGTGGTCGACCGTGCGAATACCTCTGGCCGTCCAGCCTCACGAGGGAGAAGAGACCCGACCCGCTCGTGCGGACCGCAAGCGTGAGGCTACGGATGAATTCGCCGAGACTGTCGTACCGGCGTCCGCGCACCAAGAAGTCGATACTTCGCCAGGAGCCGTGACATCGCTGAGTCGCTGGTCTGGAGGGGGCGAGTTGACCGTCGCCCGCGTTGCCCTGCTTGACGAGAACGGCATCGAGCAAGCCGTGTTCGAGGTTCACCGGCGGATGACCGTACGCGTGGACATCGTCGCGAGGGACACAGGGATCTTCCCGCTGACTCTCGCCGCGCTCGTCTTTCGCGCCGACGGAGTGATCACGACTCGGCATGTCGCCGAGCCGATGTCCCTAGACGTCAGAGAAGGAGACCGGTTCACCGCGCGCCTCGAGCTCGACCACTTGCTGCTGGGAAATGGCAACTACCTCCTCTCGCTCGGGCTCTATAGCCGACTACACCTCAAGGACATCGAGCCATCCGAGTTCTACGACTACTTCGACAAGAGCTTCGAGTTCCGGGTCGTCGGCAACCCACCACTGCACAACGAGATCGTCCGCCACCCGGGACGCTGGTCGATCGACGCGCCGGCGCCATCTGCTCGGCGACCCTCCGAGGCGACGGCCAGATCCTGATGATGGGGCGGTTGCTCTCGGGTACGGTCGGAGCGGCGCGCTCTCGCCTGGCGGGCCCCAGCGACATCGACCGGTACTGGAACGAGTGGGTCGTCAGGAGCGAGCCATTCTCGTCAGCGCAAGAGTCTGAGGCACACCTCGAGTGGCGGTTCCGCAAGTACCCTTTCTTCCGTGACTTGACCGGCCTCTGGGGCGACCACGCGGGCGAAACGATCCTCGATTACGGCTGTGGGCCGGGCCACGACCTCGTCGGACTCCTTCTCAACGCCCGGCCGAACAAGGTGATCGGTCTCGACGTATCGCGCAAAGCGCTCGCGCTGGCGAAGCACCGGCTGCGGCTGCATGAGATTCCGAGTTCGAGCTACGAACTTCGCCGAATCGCCGACAAGGGCCCGGTGCTCCCGGTGGATTCAGCGTCGATCGACTTCGTCAACTGCCAAGGCGTGCTCCACCACGTATCGGATCCGCTCCGCACGCTGCGTGAGCTCCGCCGTGTCCTTAAGGACTCCGGTCGTGGCGTTGTGATGGTCTACAACCGCGAGAGTCTCTACTTCCACCTGTACGCGGCCTACGTGCGGATGATCGTCCAGGGACGCTTTGTGGGGTTGTCAGTCGACGCCGCGTTCACGGGGAGCACGGACGGCCCCGACTGCCCGGTCGCGCGTGCGTATAGCACGACCGATTTCGTCGAGCTGTGTCGGCGAGCGGGATTCGACGGGACCTTCGCCGGCGCCTACTTCGCGGAGGAAGAGCTGGACTGGCTGCGCGACCACCTGGAAGATGCACTTGCGGAGCCGCACCTCGCTGAGGAGCACAGGGACTTCCTTCACGCGCTCGAGCGCGACGAAAGCGGCTATCCGCTCTATCGTGGCCATCGGGCCGGGGTGGGTGCCGTCTACCACCTTCTGCCAGCGTGAACGTCGCCGCCGATCAACTCTCCCGGGCCGCGACCCGTTCGTCTCCCGCCGAGCAATTGTCCGGCATCGACTCCGTCTACTTCCTCATGTTCGCCGGCTGGAGAGACGAGATGATGTCGAACCGTTGGCATTACGCTGCTCGCTGGGCGCGCCACGTGCCGGTCGTGCTGCTTCAGCCGAATCAGATTGCGCCGAGGATCGAAAATCAGGCGGAGCCGGAGGTGCGCATTCCTGGCTGCGAGATCCTGTCGATCAGGGCAACGGGGGAATCGACGTACGGGGCGGATGCGCTGATCCAGGCCGGCCAAGTCTACGACCACATGCGACAGGAGGGGTTTCGGCGCCCACTCTTGTGGTGCTACAACCCGCATCTGGCCGGTCTCTACGCGGCTCTTCCCGCGGTTGCTCGTGTCTACCACGCAACCGAGAACTACTTTCACTTCAGCGGACTGTCCGACTTCTTCTTCCGCGAGCTGCGCGTCGCACTCTCGACAAGTGACGTGATTCTCGCCGTCAGTGAAGGCGTCGCCGCATCGATCCGTGAGGAGACTGGTCGCGAGGATGTCGAGGTGATCACCAACGGGTGCGATCGGGCGTTCTACGGTGGTGACGCCGTCGATCGCGAGCTCGCTTCCCAGCGCGATCGATTCGACCGCCTTGCCGTCTACGCCGGCAACATCAACGGTCGCGTCGACTTCGAGCTGGTCGACGCTGTCGCAGCTGCGCATCCGTCGACGCTGCTTGCGTTCTACGGACCCGTCGCGGTGCTGACCCAGGAGGACGCCCGGACGTGGGCGCGCGTGCTCCGGCGACGCAACGTCCGCCACTTCGGCCCGGTTCCGTCCTCGCGCCTGCCCGACCTGTACCGCGCGGCAGACGTCGGCTTCATCCCGTTCAAGCGCGAGCGGGCGCTGGTCGAGAATGGTTTTCCGCTGAAGGCGCTGGAGATGGGTGCAACTGCGCTTCCGGTCGTGTCGTCGTACATGAAGCCGATCGTGGGCGTCGCCGAAGCGCTCGTCGTCGCGCGCACGACCGACGACTTCATCAGCGCGTTTGGGACGCTCGACCGAGTGCGGACGCGACCTGAGGCCCTCGTGGAGCTTGCGGCCGTGTGCGACGCCAACGACTATGACGAGAAGTTCATCTCAGCGGTCAGGCTCGTCACCCCGGCGATTAGCGCCGAGAAGGCTGTCACGACGAGTCTCGATGTTACGCTGCACCAGCTGGGGATGGGGCCTTGGTACGACGCATGCGTCAGCTACTGGAAGAGCGTCGCGGTGCCGGAGCGGCCGCCACGACGGCGGTCGCGTTTCGAGCGCGTTCTGCGTCGCCCTGCTGCAGTCACCGCGCTGCTCCTGCCGGCCTCCATCCGTCGCCGCTTACCGAGCGCACTCCGGCGCCTCGGACGCCACCTCGCTGAGGATTGACGATGCGAATCGTGATGCTGAGCCAGGCTGAATGGACGAACGACTCGCGGATCATCCGCGAAGCAGAGAGCCTCGTGGCTGTTGGGCACGAGGTACACGTGATTGCGCGGAGGCCGCCGAATTCCAAGCCCGCGGTCGAGCAACGCAACGGCGTCGTGTACCACTCGATTCCCCACGAGAACAACGAGTCTGCCACGGACGTCAGGGCACTCATCATGATCGACGCCCGCGTCCGCCTGGCGGCGGCTCGGCGGATGCTCGGGGGGCCGCGACGCCTTGCGGCAGCGCGGACGGCAGTCCAGCTGAGTGCGGTCGTGCTGGCCGCCGGGGTGCTCGTGCCGGGGTTGATCGCCGCGGCCAAATGGCCGCGCCTGCGCGCAAGAGTCGATGACGACTGGCGCAGGAGCCGCTTCCGAGAGCGGCTGCTTGCGATCATGCAGCCGCTGCGGTACCTGAACGACTTCGCCTATCGTGCCGGCTGGTTGATCGACGAGCTCGAGCCGGACGTCGTTCACGCGCATGACCTGATAACCCTCTCGGCTGCGGTCACGATCGGCAGGCGCCGGTTCGCGAAGGTGGTCTATGACGCGCACGAACTCGAGACGCAGACGAACTACCACGCTCTGTCGGCGCTCACGAAGAAGTGGATCGCGCGCTACGAGGCGACTCTCGTGCACGACTGTCATTCGGTCATCACCGTCTCCGACGGGATCGCGGACTGGCTCGCTCGGGAGTATCGGATTCCACGGCCGACGGTGGTCGTGAACGCACCTGCCTCACGCCTCCGCGAGACCGACGACCCGGGGCTCCGCGAGACCCTCGGCGTGTGGGAACCGACACCGCTCGTCGTGTACGTCGGTTCGGTAACCGTTGACCGCGGGCTCGAGGCGACGGTGGAAGCGCTTGCCTACCTGCCAGGTGTGCATCTGGCGGCCGTCGGCTGGCGATATGGCGAGACGGAGAGGGCGATGCGCAAGCTGGCCGCGGCTCACATGATCTCCGACCGAGTGCATTTCGTCGACCCCGTTGCGGCGGGCGACGTGATCGGATTCATCCGCGACGCGAGCGCCAGCGTGATCCCCATCCAGAACGTTTGCCTGAGTTACTACTACTGCTTTCCGAACAAGCTGCTCGAGAGCGTCTTCGCCGGCCTTCCCGTAGCCGTCGCCAACCTCGCCGAGCTCAGCCGCTTCGTAACTCGATATCCGGTTGGTGTGATCATGGACGAGCGCGACCCACACGCGATCGCAAAAGCGGTACAAGCCGTACTCGAGCGACGGGCGGAGCTGCGCCCGACAGAAGAGACGATCGCCGCGATCGAACGTGAGTATGGCTGGCAGGCACAGGAGGTGCGGCTGCGCCGGCTGTACTCCTCTTTCGCTCGAGGAGGCGGTGGCGGCGCCTCGAGCAAGAGGACTCCACCGGAGGCGTTCGTCTCGGCAGCCTCGCCGAGCGACTAGCGGCGTGTGCGGTTTCGTTGCCCTTGTCGGCGGCGCCGACATCTCCCCATCCATGTTGGACGCGATGCGCGACCGCCTTGCGCATCGCGGGCCGGACGGCGCCCAATCGTGGATCAAGCCCACGACGAACGGATGGGTAGGGGTCGGCCATCGGCGCCTGTCGATCATCGACCTGACGCCAGGCGGCGACCAGCCAATGCTCAGTAGGGATCGGCAAAGGCTGATCGCTCACAACGGCGAGATCTACAACTACATCGAGTTGCGCGCCGAGCTCCAGCAGCTGGGGAGAGCCTTCGACACCCGCAGCGACACCGAGGTGCTCCTCCAGGCGTACGAGGAGTGGGGCCCAGCATGCGTCGAGCGGCTGAACGGGATGTTCGCTTTCGCCATCTGGGACGGGCACCGGCAGGAGCTGTTCGTCGCGCGCGATCGTTTCGGCGAAAAGCCGCTCTTCTACGCGCCGCTTCGCGACGGAACTGCCATCGCCTCCGAGATGAAAGCACTGTTCGGGCACGACGAGCTGGTCCCGCGGGCAGACGCGGAGACGGTGGCGGCGTACGTCGAAGGCCGGTACCACGAGGACGGCGAGAGGACTATGTTCGCGGGCATCCAGCGGTTGCCGGCGGCGCATGCGATGGTTTTGGACGCGCGCGGGACGATCGTCCGCCGCTGGCGGTACTGGACGCCCAACTACAGCGACATACAGCAGGACTACGACGAACGGGAGGCGGTTGAGCGCTTCCGCGGGCTGTTGGAGCGAAGCATCGGCATGCGACTCCGGTCGGACGTATCGGTGGGCACGAGCCTCTCGGGCGGTCTGGACTCGTCCATGGTTGTCTGCATGCTTGCCGGGTTCCGCGCGAATACGCCGATGCTCTCGCAAAAGACGTTCAGCGGCCGCTTCGACGCCATCGACGAAACCCTGTCGGAAGGCCCCCAAATCGACCAGGTCGTCGCCCACGCGGGCGTCGAGCCGCATTCCGTCACTCCGGATCCGCTGCGACTGATCGAGGAGTCGCGGCGGCTGCACTGGCACCAAGAAGAGCCGTTCCTGTCGGCCTCCATCTACCTCCAATGGTGCGTGATGCGCCTGGCCAACGAGAACGACACGACCGTGCTGCTCGACGGTCAAGGGGCCGACGAGCTTCTCGCCGGCTATCAATTCTACTTCAGAGCCTACCAGCTGGACTTGATCGATCGGGGTCAACTCGTGAGGCTGTTTCGCGACACCAATGCCTTTCGCCGGCGGCTGCACCGAACGAGTCGCACCTACGAGGACAGCCAGCGCCGGTTCGACCGCGACATCGCGCCGAGCTTCCTGTCGCTCGCCTCGAGCCTGAGGAGCACGATCGGGCTGTATGGCGGCCCGTACGAGACGGGCGTCCCGCCGCTCGCCCCCGGAAAGCGGTTGCGACGTCAGATCGCCGAGGCGCTGCAATACAACTCGCTCCCAATGTTGCTGCGGTACGCCGACCGGAATGCGATGGCGTTCTCCCGTGAGACGCGGTTTCCGTTCCTCGACTACGACCTCGTCGACTGGTGTATCACGCTGCCCGACCGCGCCTTCGTCAAGAGTGGGTGGCAGAAGTACATCCTCCGGCGGGCCGCGGAGGGTGTACTTCCGAAGCAGATCCAGTGGCGTGCAGACAAGGTCGGCTACGCGGCGCCTCTAGACGTGTGGCTTCGGGGCCCACTCAAGCGATGGGCGCACGATCTCCTCTTCGCCGGCTTCGTCACCGACGTCCCCGGCTACGATCGGGTCGGCCTCGAGGAGCAGTGGCGCGCACATCACGAGGACGGGGCGAACAACTCGTGGTCGCTTTGGCGCTGGATCAGCCTGGAGGAGTGGTTGCGGCTGCTCGACGGGGGGCACTGGCAGAGCGGCGCGCTTTGAAGTACTCGATCGGCAGGACGGGCGGTGACCGGGCGGGGCGGAATCGCATCCTCGTCCTTTACTGGTATCCCAAGGAGCTCCCGATGAGGCTCGCCGTAAGCCAGCACCTCCACGCCCTCGACCGCGGCGGGGACGAAATTTTCTATCACAACTGCGACGATCCTCCGCCCGCCTGGCTTCGGTGGTCTAACCCCGACGCCGTGGTTCTGCACACCATCTTCCTCGGCATGCGCTGGCACGTTCACGCCGTTGATTTCGAACGGCAGTACCGGTGGCTCGCGGGGCTGGACTGCCCGAAGGTGGCGCTGCCGCAGGACGAGTACGACCATTCGGAAGTGCTGGAGGACTGGCTGGAGGGATTCGGCGTGACGGATGTTTTCTCGTGCTTTGGCCCGGACCAGCGTGCAGTCCTCTACACCCACGTGCCGAAGCACGTTCGGTTCCATAAGACCCTCACCGGCTTCATCGACGTTGCGACCGCGGAAGACATCGCCAAATGCATCGTCCCGCTCGCGGACCGGCCCAACGACATCGTCTACCGAGCTGCGCAGCTGCCATATTGGTTCGGCAGCCACGGCCAGTTGAAGCATGAGTTGGGAAGCGTCGTGCGTGAGCGCGCCGTACGTCTCGCGTTGTCGTGCGATATCTCAACGCGGCACGAGGACACGGTCATCTCAGGCTGGCTGGACTTCCTCATGTCGGGTCGAGCGGTCATTGGCTGCGAGAGTGGCTCGAGTGTGCTTGACCCTCGTGGACGAATCCAGGAGCGGATCCGCGCGCTGCTCGCGGAGAACCCTGAACTCACCTTTGCCGAGGTCGATGCAGGAATGCCATCGGGATGGGACTCGTACGCCTTCTTCGCGATTAGTCCGCGCCACCTCGAAGCGATCGTGACCAAGACCTGCCAGATCCTGGTCGAGGGCTCGTATAGCGGCGTGCTGGAACCCGGACGCCACTACATCCCGGTGAGGCGTGACTTGAGCAACCTCGACGACGCGCTCGAGCGGCTACGGGACCTCGACGAGATCGAGGAGATCGTTGAGAGGGCTTACACGGAGATCTATCTCAGCAGCCGCCATACGATCGACGCCTTCGCCGACACCCTCCGCGCCGCGATCGGGACGCCGGAACGAAAGCGGCTGCGCGTGCCTGTCCCGATCTTGCGGGCTGTTGGCGATGTCGTCGATGCCGCAGCCGCTACACCGCCCGCGGCAGGGCGTCGCGGTCGCGCTCTACTTGGTCGTCTGCGGCGAAGGGTTCGAGTCCTGACCGCGGACGTACGGGTTCCGGTCCCGCGCCCTGTCGCCCGAACCCTGCTCCGTTTCCGAAGACGGCTATCGACGTGGGGACAACGCATCCGGCTTGCGATCATCTTCGTCCGCACGGGCCTGACGGCTGCCGGGGCCACCGCGAATCCTCACGTTCGCCGCGTGCTCGTCGAAGGCATGCCGCCCGCCGGCCGCCCCTCCCCACGGGCCCTCGTCCGCGATCTTCTCCGCCTCGCGATCCTCGCGAGGATCCGGCGGGTACAGGGCTCGGCGGCCGTTCCGTGGTGGGTGAGCCTTTCCCGTTGCGGCGACACGATCGTCTTGCGGACGGAGGCGCGTCACTACGACCCCCGTCGAACCACACTGGACGACGAGGGCGGCTCGGTACGGAAAGTCGTTTGGGACCACTCGGTCCTCGGCATCCACGCCCCTCTGCTGCCTTCGCGGCCTAACCGCGGATCCGTTGTCGTCGGCCCTAGCGGGATTCACGAGTTCGCGGCCCTGTCGCTGCTGGCCGGTCGGGTCAGTGCCCACGTTGTCGCCGCACTCCAGTGGCCGGGTCGAGAGGATCACAGATCCGAACGATGACAACAACCAGCAGGCTTCGTGACGCATACGACACTCGTCGAGAGTGGTCACCGAGGTAGCTAGGATTTCCCTTTGCCGCGCCCGGACCGAACACGATAGCCCTGGCCTCCCCGTGAATCAGTTGAGGATGGACCGCCAGAACGCCGCATTCTGGGACGAGCTCTGCGGAACCCACCTCGCCCGTTCGATCGGCATCACGGAGATCACACCAGAGTCGATCGCTGCCTTCGATGCCGCCTACTTCGACTACTACCCGTACCTCGCGCACTACGCTCTTCAGGAGCCGCTCCTCGGCAGGCGAGTCCTCGAGATCGGGCTCGGATACGGCACGCTCGGCCAGTTGATCGCCGCGTGCGGCGCGGAGTACTACGCGCTCGATATCGCCGAAGGACCCGTGAGGATGATGCGGGATCGGCTGGCTGCGCTCGGTGTCGGGGACGTGGAGACTCGGGTCATGCGCGGCTCCGCGTTGAGTATCCCCCACGAGGATGGAAGCTTTGACTACGTCTACTCGATCGGCTGCCTCCATCACACCGGCGACATCGGGCGCGGTGTCGACGAAGTGCGTCGTGTCCTGCGTCCCGGCGGGCGCGCCGTCGTGATGCTCTACAACGCTCGCTCGATCCGGCATTTTGCGGTCCCGATCGTGAAGCTCGTGCGCGAACGATGGCGCGCCGAGCGGCGGGAGGAGGAGCTACGGCGTACGTACGACTCGAACGTGGCCGGCGAGGCTGCGCCGCACACGGATTTCGTTTCGCCCGGGGAGGTTCGCCGACTCTTCTCCGGTTTCTCGCGCGTTGGCGTCGACGTGCGAAACATCCAGGACTTTGGCTTCGGGCGGTGGCGAATCCCGCGCCGCCTGCTGCTCGCGAACGTGGCACGCGTGCTCGGCGTGGACCTCTACATCACGGCGGACAAGTAGCGAGAGCCTGCGCAAATGGCCCAGCCCACCGAGCGCCTGTCCATCCTCCTGCTTGCCGACGACCAGAAGGGCCACCCGAACACGATCCACGACCACATCCAGGCCTTCCTCCGGGATTCGCGCCACCGGATCGAGCTCTTCAATCCTCGTGGCCTCCAGCGCAGCCGCTTCCTCAGTCTCGACGAGTTCGACGCCGTGGTCGTCCACTACACCCTGGTCGTGATCTGGGACGACTATCTCGCGCCTGGCTTTCGCGAGCAGATCGCGGGTTACGACGGGCTGAAGGTGCAGTTCCTCCAGGACGAGTACCGCTGGGTCGACGAGATCGCGGCGATGATCAACCACCTCGGCATCGACCTCCTTTACTCCGTCGTCCCACCGAGTCAGGTCGAGAGCGTCTACGGCGATCGCCTGCCGAATACGGAGATCCTGCCGACGCTCACAGGCTACGTGCCCGACACGCTCGTCGGCCTGGCTGCACCGCGGCTGGCTGATCGTCCCATCGACGTTGGCTACCGTGGTCGCTCGCTGCCGTACTGGCTGGGACGCCTCGGGCACGAGAAGGTCGAGATCGGCCGGGGCTTTCTCGCGCGCGCGGCAGGCGTCGGGCTCCGCTGCGACATCGCGTGGACCGAGAGTGCGCGCATCTACGGCGGGCGGTGGAATCGCTTCGTCGAGTCCTGCCGCGCCATGCTGGCGAGCGAGAGCGGATCGTCGATCATCGACCACGATGGAGCGGCCGAGCGGGCGGTGTGCTCGTACCTGGCAGCCCATCCGACTGCCTCGTACGAGGAGGTCGAGGAGGCGGTATTGCGGCCATACGCAAACGGACCGTGGTTGAACACGTCGTCGCCGCGGATCTTCGAGACGGCCGCGCACAGGACGGCGATGGTGATGTTCCCGGGCGAGTACTCGGGCGTCGTCCGCCCATGGCAGCACTACCTGCCGCTCGCGAAGGACTTCTCGAACTTCGAGGAGATCGTCGAGCGCCTGCGAGACGTGGACGGGCTCGAAGCGATGGCCGCCCGCGCCTACGATGACCTGATCGCCTCCGGCACCTACTCGGAGCGCATGTTCGTCCGGGAGTTCGACGAGGTCGTCGCAGAACGCGTGGGCGCGCGGCATCGCGGCGGTCGGTTCCCGCGTCGGCGGCTCCAGCTCGAGCAGCTGACGGCCGGCCGCAGCTACCACGTGAGCACGTTCTATGCGCTCGCCAGGGAGCTCCTCCTCGCGTACATCGGCGTCCGGGAGACGCTTCGCCACCGGGCGCTGCGGCGGCTTGTGCCACGGGTGCGTCGCCGCAGCTCGACCGAACCGGGCGCGACGCGGCTTTGGGACGACCTTTTCCGCCTCGCAGTCCTGACGAGCGTGCACGAACGGTCGCTCGAGCCTGCCGTTCCGTTCGCGATCGTCCCGAGCTACGACGCGGAGGCTCGACGACTGACGCTGACCAGCCTGCCGCCCGGTGACGACGTGCGCACGAACGGCGCTTCGGAGCGGCTCGTCGAGGTCGTGCGCGGTGGAGGCGTCGCCGAGCTCCTCTGGAACCACGCTGCGGTGGGCCAGTTCGTGGGGCTCCGGATTCCGGCACTGCCGAAGCGCGTCTCCTTCGACGTCGGCCGCTACGACGCCTACGGCGTCTACCGCTTCGAAGCGCTCGGTGCGCTGGCATCCGAGCGCCCTGATCTCGTCCTGCCGGCGCTTGCTCCGTTCCTCGTCCCGCGCGGCAGCAAGGCTGCATATGGTTCCGAGGCCGGCTCCACTACCGCCGCATCCCTACCCGACGACGACAAGGCTGGATCATGACCCGAGTTCTGATTACAGGAGGCGCCGGTTTCATCGCCTCCCACATCACAGACCAACTGCTCGAGCGCGGCGACGACGTGCTCGTGATCGACAACTTTGCGACCGCGCGCCGCGACAGTCTGCCAACGGAGCACGAACGGCTGACGCTCGTCGAGGACACGATCGCGGACACCGTTCTCGTCGACAACGTCTTCGAGGATTTTCGCCCCGACGTCGTCGTGCACGCGGCCGCCGCGTACAAGGATCCGGAGGACTGGGACGAGGACTCGCGCACGAATGCCCTCGGAACGGCCAATGTCGTCCAGGCGTCGGAGCGCACCGGCGCCTCCCGCTTCGTCTACTTCCAGACGGCGCTCTGTTACGGGCTCCATCCGACGGAGCAGCCGATCACGCTCGCGCATCCGCTCGAACCGAAGGACTCCAGCTACGCGATCTCGAAGACGGCGGGCGAGTACTACGTGCGCCTGAGCAAGCTGAACTGGATCTCGTTCCGCCTCGCCAACGTGTACGGGCCGCGCAACCTCAGCGGACCGCTGCCGACGTTCTATCAGCGGCTGAGCGAGGGCAAGTCCGTGTTCGTCATGGATACCCGGCGCGACTTCGTCTTCGTGGAGGACCTCGTTGCCGTTGCGATGAAGGCCGTTGACGGCGGGGGCACGACCGGCGTCTACCACGTCTCCTCGGGAGCCGATGTCTCGATCAAGGAGCTCTTCGATGCGACGATCAAGGCGATGGGCCACGAGCTGGACGGGGAGGTCGAGGTGAGGCCGCGGAATCCGGACGACGCGCCCTCGATCCTGCTCGACCCGTCGAAGACGGAGCAGGACTTCGACTGGTCGGCACGGACGCCCCTCGAGGCGGGTGTCGAGAAGGCTGTCGCCTATTACCGCGAGCACGGTGTCGGCGAGACCTTTACGCACCTGAAGCCGCTGGAGGCAACGAACGAGCCCCTCGAGGGCTCTGTCGCCACGTGAGGGACAGCGAGCTCCTTGTCGTCGGCGGCGCCGGTTTCGTCGGGTCGAACCTCGTCAGAACAGCCCTCGCCGAAGGCGCATCGAGCGTTCTCGTCGTCGACAACCTCCTTTCGGCCGAGCGGGACAACCTGCCCGACGACTCGCGCGTCCGCTTCGTGGAGGCATCGATCGCCGACGACGAGGTGCTTGTGAGCCTAGAGGATCGCTTCGACTACGTCTTCCACCTCGCCACCTACCACGGCAACCAGAGCTCGATCGCGAATCCGCTCGCAGATCACGAGAACAATCTGATCACCACGCTCAAGCTGTACGAGCGCCTCAAGGGCTTCGAGCGTCTGAAGAAGGTGGTGTACTCCGCCTCGGGTTGCACGCTCGCCCCGCACGAGGTCTACGACGAGGCCGAGGCAACGCAGGAGGACGGCCCCGTTCCACTCGATCTGGACAGCCCGTACCAGATCTCGAAGGTCGTGGGGGAGTTCTATTCCGTCTACTACCATCGCCGGGAAGGCCTCCCGACGGTCCGGGCGCGCTTTCAGAACGTCTATGGGCCGGGTGAGTTACTAGGGGCCGGCGAGTGGCGTGGAACCCCGAACACGGTCTGGCGAAACGTCACACCCACCTTCATCTACCGAGCGTTGAAGGGAATGCCGCTGAGTGTGGATGGCGGGGGCGAGGCAAGCCGCGACTTCATCTACGTCGATGACATCGTCCGCGGGCTGCTTCTCTGCGCGAGTAGCGGCGAGCCTGGCGGCGTGTACAACCTCGCGGGCGGCGTCGACACGACGGTGCTGGAGCTTGCGGAGCTCGTCAACGAGCTGACAGGCAACGAGGTGCCGATCGAGTTCGGTCCCCGGCGCCCGTGGGATCACTCGATCAAGCGCTACGGCAGCACGGAGAAGGCCAAACGGGAACTCGGCTTCGAGGCGGAGGTCCCTCTCGAGGACGGCCTGCGAAGAACGGTCGATTGGATGCGAGAGGCGATGCCGATGATCGACCGTTGCGTCACGCGGCACGCCGGGCGAATGCCCGAGCTTCAGGCGATAGTTGCTCAGCCGGTGTCGACGTCGTAGCGAAGCTCGAAGATGATGCGCCACCAGCCGGACGAACCGGCCGGAAAGGGACTGGTGCGACGCACGAGCGCACGAAACTCGACGCCGTCGATACGCAGCGACGTCAGCTCCCGATCGGACTTGAAGGCGGAGTAGACCTCTCGCAACCTGCTCCGGGCGAGAAACGGCCGATACTCGACGGCGTCGTTCGCGATCCAGTATCTCGGCCTGTACCTTCGGAGGTAGTCCATCAGCTTGGACGTGCGCAGGTACGGAGCGACCTTCGAGTCCGTGAGCCCGTCGAGGCTCAGGAAGCGGAGATCGTCGCGGGCGAAATAACGTCCCTGGACCTCATACGTGACAACGCTCGCGCCCGGAAGAGCCAGGCCGTTAAGGATCTTCGCCGCGTCACGCTCCGTGATGGTTTCGAACGTGTAGCCGTAGTTGTTCTGGACCTGGGCAAACCGGTACGGATCGTCCAGTTGGATGACGAGGGTGCCGGCGGCAAGCAGAGCAGCACACGTCAGTGCGAGCGCCTGCAGACGGCGGCGCGCCGAAACGGGCATTGACGGCGGCCGCACCGCCCTGACGAGCAGGTTCGCTACACCCGCAGCCACCACCGGCGCGATCGGCGTGAAGTATCGCTCGACGTCCCAGGTTGCGGGGACCACCACGGTGAGCAGGACGGCATAGCCGGTGATCGCGCTCAGGCCGAAGCCTCGCAGCCAGGCGCTCCTGCCCCTGAACAGAGCCACGCCCAAGAGCGCGCAGACAAGCACGATCGCGTGCTCCCGGAGGTAGTCGATGGCCTCCGACGAGTAGGCGATACCGCCTGCGCTGGACGCATACTCCTCGAGCGCGAAGGAGCGGCCCGCGCTCGAGACGGAGAACGCCCCGAGCGCGATCTTCGACACTCCGAAGTATAGGGCTGCGGGAACCGCAGCGAGGCCCGCAACCGCCGCGAGCTGACGGAGCCCGAGGTTCCCGGTTCGCCGGCCGGCGAACCACAGTGCAAGCACCTGAAGGGCCACCAGGAGCGTCGCGTCGGGCCGTGCCAGCGCGATCACGGCCCAGGCAAACCCCAATTGCACGAGCAGGCGCCGGGACGGCCGGCGGAGCGCTGCGTCTCCGAAGGCCATCGCCGCTGCAACGGCGGCGACGATCAGCGCCGACTCGTACATCATCACGCTCCAGAACGTCATCGCGCCGACGACCCAGAACGCGCCGATCGCGGCCGCGAGCCAAGATCCGACCAGTTGCCGTACCGCCCAGATCGTCACTGCCAGCGCGGCGAGGCTCACTGCTGCGGAGATGACCTTGGCGCCGGTCGCCGCGAACCCTAGGAGATACGGGATCGCCAGCAGCACGCTCCAGAGGGGGGACGTCGTGCCCGAGGAGAACTCGCCCGGGTTGTAGGAAAATGGATGGCCGTTCGCCAGGTTCTTCGCATACACGAGGTAGATCGTCGGATCGCCAAAGAACGTGTCGCGCAGCACCACCGCGGTCGCGAGGACGACGAGCCCCGCTGCGAGAACGGACGCGACGGTGGCGGTGCGCAGCACGGCGGTCACGATGCGCTCGGCAGTGATGCTTGGGGTCAAGAGCGGGGTCTGCTGCACGTCACGACACGTCGAGCCGAAAGCCGAAGGTCGCCGGGAGCTCTACCCAGCCGGACGCAACTGCAGCTGGGACCGTCACGCTCCTCCCGAACCGCTCCGAGACGCGCGCTTCTTCCCACTCGAGCTTCAACGGCCCGGTCACCCGCACACTCCCCGGAGACGGTCCGAGCAAACGGCTGGCCACGTGGTGCCGCCCCCGCCCTGCGACCCGATCTTCGAGCGTGATGCTGCCGCTCGCGTTCCACTCGACGCGACGCACATGGCGCAGCCCGCCACTCCACGAGACGCTCGCCTGGGCATGATCCTGGCCGACGGCCTCCAGCTCGACCGTGGGGAGCGGGCCGGAGCGAAACGACCCCCACGGCTCGAACTGGTTGCGTTCGTCGATGCTGACGGTGGAGTGCGCGCGCGTGCTCCGGTCCCAGTCGCGCGCCTCGCTGGGCTCGTACGTCGACGTGCCGGCATCGACGACGACCGGCTTTCCGTCCCACCACAACTGGATCGACAGCGCATCGGCGTGGGCATGAGCAGGCAGATACGGTGGCGCGGGCGGGCCGCAGTCGAAAGCGAGCCATAAGCGGCCGGCTCTGACGAACACGTACCCCGTATCTGGAAATACCTGGATCCCTTCTGGAGGAGTGGGCAAGTCGAGAACAGGGGCGATGTCGAGCCCGCCGTCGTTGAAGAGAGCCGGAGCTCCGTCCGGACGCGACGAGGCCGACGCGAAGTCCGTCATGCGGGAGATCTCCCCGGCGACCGAGGCGTAGGGGGCAAGCTCGAGCAGATCGCGCAGCACGAGCCGGTGGTATGCGGGGCTGCGCTCGTAGTGCCCACCGTCCGGAAGCACTTGCTCCGGCAGCTCGCGCGCGAGCAGCGCACGACCACGTTGCAGTAGCCGGTTGTCCCCAAAAGCGGCTCCGCCGAGCACGAGCGCCTTGGCGTTTCGGATGACGTGATTGCCAAGGATGTCGTCCTCGACGTTGCTGTTCAGGTGCTCGAGCTGCCGCCAGATGGAGTCGCCTGCCTGATCGTCTATCAGGCTCGGCTCGAGCGAGAGGGCAGCGATCCAGCTCGCCACGCGCGTCGACAGCGGATACGGGTGCCACGCGCTGCCCGGTCGAGGGGGATTCAGGCTGATCCAGCGTCGAAGCGTGATCCGAGCCTGCTCGATCTGCCCGCTGCGCGCCGCCTCCAGGACGTCCTCCCCGTAGTGCTCGTGGAAGGCGGCGAGACGCGACGACGGCTCAGGCCGCGCGTCGAGCCTGGCAAAGGCCTGCGTGCGCCACAGCTCGACGTTCTCGAGGAGCGGACAGAGGTCGCCCGGCCGCGGTCGGGCCCGGAAGTCGCGACGGCGCAGAGGGCGGAGAGCGCGCGCGCGCAGCTGACGCGGGCGAGCCGTGCGCAGGGCGTGAATCAGCTGCGACGGCCTTGGAACTCGGTTCAAAATGAAGCGCCATCGCCGCGCTGGCGTCATTCTGAATCGAGTTCTCATCCGCGCGCGATCGTACTCGCCGCAGAGCACGACGCGATCTCGGCTCCGCCCGGTACCGTCGCGTGGTGCACGTCCGGGCGGAACGCTTCCTCAGCCGGCCGATGGCTCTCGCGTTCGCGCTCTACGGCCTGTTCGCTCTGACCTTCTCCTACTTTCAGGTCCGGGGCGACGCGCTCGTCTACTTCAACCTCCTGCGGAGGTTCTTCGGCGAGGAGCCGGATTTCGCGTACGCGTACCAGTTCGGCAGCGCGCTCTGGAACGCACCGTTCTTCCTCGTCGGCAAGCTGCTCGGAATCGTCTTCGGCTTCCAGCCGAGGATCTTCCACGTCTCCTTCGAGGAGATCTCGATCACGGTTGCGACGAACGTCGCCTTCGTCGTAACGCTGTATCTGGGGTGGCGGATCCTGCGCGAGCTCGGGCTGCCGCGCGGGCCCGGCGTTCTCTTCCTGACTGCTTTTGGCACGCCGCTCTTTTTCTACGTCGTTTTCGACCCCGCCGGGAAGCATGCGGTCGATACGCTCGTCCTGACGGCCGCGACCTACGCCTTCCTCCGTTGCGAGGGACCCAACGCCCAGCGCGCGGCCCTCGTCCTGGGTGCGCTCGGCGGCTGGTCGCTGAACATCCGCTGGGCAAACGGGGCGTTCTTCATCGTGCTGGGGATCGCGCTCCTGCTGCGGGGCCAACAGCGGCTCGCGGGACTCGCGGTCGTCGCAGGGGCGATCTCCACGGTGGTGATCTTCGCGCTGCCGGCCACGCGTGGAATCGAGTATTTCTTCCCGATCATCTCGCAGCCGGTCAACGCGGCGGTGGAGCGTGTCGCCGCTCCTGCAGACGGGCTGCTGCTCGAGGTCACGCCGCTCGACACGAGCGACCCCGGCTTCGATCCCACGATCCCGCCGAGGATGCTCTTCAGCCTGCACCGCGGGCTCTTCCTCTGGACGCCGCTCACCGCCCTCGCCGCGATCGGCTTCGCGCTCGCGGTGCGACGTGCCCGACAGACGGGAACGAACTACCGGTTCCTCCGGGCCCTCCTCGGCGCGGCGCTCGCGCTGCTCTGCATCCATGTCATCTGGCCCCGCTGGGACGGCGGCTTCTCGTTCTCGCAGCGCTTCTTGACGAGCCTGTTCCCGCTGTACCTGATCGGGGTCGCGGAGCTCGTCCGGCGCGCCCGCGTCGTGGCCTATCCGCTGCTCGTGGCGACGGTCGCCTTCGCGCTCATGGTCGCCTTCGTCCACGACGTGGGCTACGACGGTGTCAGCGAGCGAGACGGGATCGGCCGCATCCTCGAAGTTGCCAATTCGAATCGCGACAACCTGCGGCGGAAGATCCAGACCGACGCGGAAGACCGGTGGAAGTATTTGTGGGGCCTGCTCCACGGGCGCGACGCGAAGTGCATCCACGAGCCGGTCGGCGCGACCGACTGCTAGCGCGGTTCCTCGTTCGACCCTCTCGGCGAGGCGGCTAGGGTGAAGGGTCCGTGACCGCGCTCGGAGGATCCGGGGTCGCCAGAGTCGGGCTCGCATGGGGTGGGCGTGCCGCGACTTCGGTCTCGATCGGCATGGCCGTCTTCCTTGTCGCCTATGCGGCCGGGGGCTACGGACTCACAAGCCGGACTGTTCTCGCGATCGGTCTCTGGTGGAGCCTCATGGTCGGTCTCGCATTTGGTCTGACGGCGCCCGTCCCTCGCGGCGCCGCGATCGTCGCGGGGCTCTTTGCCGGGTTCGCCGCGTGGACGCTGGCCTCGACGCTCTGGGCGGCGAACGCCGAGAGCTCGTTCAACGAGTTCAACCGGGTGACGCTCTATCTGGCCGTCCTGCTCTTCCCCGTGCTCTGGGCTGGTCGGGTGCCCGCGGGTCGCTGGGCCGACGCCCTCTGCCTCGGCGTCGTCGGCACTAGCCTGCTTGCGATCGCCAGCCGCCTCTTTCCCGGTCTCGTCGACGATCGGGAGCTCGCGGTCTTCCTTCCGTCGGCGGCGTCGCGGCTCAGCTATCCAGTCGGGTACTGGAATGGGCTCGGAATTCTCATGAGTCTTGCCTTTCCGCTCTGTCTTCGCGCGGCGCTCGTGAGCCGGAGATCCTTCACGCGCGCGCTCGCCGTCGCCGCGGTTCCGCTGCTCTCGGCTGCCGTGTACCTCACCGCGTCCCGTGGCGCGGTGGTGACAGCCCTCGTGGGCATCGTTGTCCTCGTGCTCGCTACCGATCGCCGCTGGGCCGCGGTCGGCGTCGTCGCGGCTGGAGCAACGGGCAGCGCCGTCGCGGTGGGGTGGTTGGTGCAACAGTCCGACCTCGTGAACGGACCTCTGGACACGGCGGCGGCGGCGAGTCAGGGGCGGAGTACGGCGTTGATCCTCGCTGGCTGCGCGGTCGGCTCCGCACTGATGCTGCTCGCGGGAGGGGCGATCCTCGGTCCCCGGTTTGCCCCGAGAAATCTGCGTGGCCGGACAGTCCTCGCCTTCCTTGTCCTCGTCGCGGCCGTCGGGGCGGCTCTCGGCGACCCGAGCTCAAGGCTCGAGTCGTTCCGGCGGGTGCCTTCTGCCGCTCAGATCGATGGATCCGACTTCGCCACCACCCATCTCCTCTCCGGCAACGGCAGCGGGCGCTGGCAGTTCTGGGGCGCCGCGATCGACCAGTTCCGGACCTCGCCGCTGCACGGGCAAGGCGCCGGATCCTATGAGTCGTGGTGGGCTGAGCACGCGAGCTTCAGCTACTTCGTGCGGAACGCACACTCCCTCTATTTCGAGGTCCTCGGGGAGCTCGGACTGGTCGGAGTCCTACTCCTGACCGCGGCGTTTGCGACCGGTCTCGTCCTCGCCGTTGGGCGGTTGCCGGCGCACCGCACAACTGAGCGAACGACGCTCGCCGCTCTGCTCGCCGTTTTCGCCGCGTTTCTAGTCGGCCTGGGGCTCGACTGGATCTGGCAACTGACCGCGGTCGGAGTCGTGGGTCTCGCTGCGCTGGGAGCGATGCTCGCAGGTGAGCCCGAGCGCGTCACAAGCCCTCCGTCAAGGGCGAGACGGATCGCGAGATTCGCAGCGGTGGCGCTCGTGCCGGCGGTGGTCGTTGTCCAGGCGATACCGTGGCTCGCCGCCTCGAAGATCGCCGACAGCCAGGCTGCCGTGCGGCGCGGCGACACAAGGGCCGCTCTCGAGGCTGCCTTCGACGCGCAGGCGCTCAAGCCGTGGGGGAGTTCCCCACGGGTTCAGCTCGCCCTGGTCGCCGAGGAACGGGGCGAGCTGACCGCAGCTCGACGCTGGATGGACTCGGCGATCGCCCGCGACCCGAGGAACTGGCGGCTCTGGTTCCTCGCCGCCCGGATACAGGCAGCATCGGGCCTCTCCCAGGCTGCCTCCTCGAGCTACGAGCGAGCTCGGTCGCTCAATCCTCGTTCCCCGCTCTTTGCACAACGCTGACGGTCGATCGGCGACGACTGACCACCGTTTTGACTATTGTGGCGCCTCCGCACAAACGCTATTCGGGGAGCAGAGCCAAGGGTGCTTGATCGTTCGACCGAGAAAGTGACTACCGCGCAGAGGAACGGAGCCGTCACTTCATCAATCCGTTCCGCTCTTGAAGAGGCCCATCCGTTCTCGCTCCGGGGCAGGCAAGGAGCCTGGCGTGACGCGCTCCTGCGCCGAATGCTCGCCGTCGCCGATCTCCTAGCCGCTTTCGCCGGCGGCGTGTCGGTTGGATTGACGATCGAGGGCAGGCTCAGCTTTGTTCTCTGGTCTGCGTGCTTCCTTCCGATATGGCTAGTGATCGCCAAGGTTGTCGGCCTCTACGATCGAGACCAGCGGTCGCTGCGGCACCTCACCGTCGACGAAATCCCCTCGCTCCTGACCTGGTCGCTGATCGGAACCGCGGGCCAGGCTTTGCTGCTCGCCGTGGCCCCGGGGCCGGATCTCTCCGCCGGCACAGCAATGCGGCTCGCGGTTGTCGTCGGCGTCTCTGCGTTCCTCCTACGTGCGATCGCGCGGAGCGTGTGGAGGCGGCTCACGCCGCCCGATCGCGTGAGCATCGTCGGAGAGGGGGCTCTCGTCCTCGCCGCCAGGCGGAAGCTGGAGCTCTTCCCGGACATGCACGCGGTCGCGGTTGACCAGCGCAGCGAGGTGCCGCTCGAGGACCTCCGCGGCTCGCCCGATTATTTGCCAGGCGTGGACAGGATCATTCTCGCGACCACGAGCCTCGACGAGGAGCTGATCGCAGAGCTCGTGTCTTTCTGTCGGAGGCGCCAGGTCAAGCTAAGCGTCGTCCCGCCCGTCCGCGGGATGTTCGGGACCGCGGTCGAGTTGAACCACGTGGCCGACCTCCCGGTGATGGAGTACAACACCTGGGACGTCTCCCGGTCGACGGTGTTCCTCAAGCGGCTGCTGGACGTGACGATCTCCTCTGTCGTCCTCGTTGTCCTCTCGCCGATCCTCCTCGTGATCTCGGCGCTGATCCTCATCGACGGAGGACGGCCCGTCGTCTTCGCGCAGCGCCGCGTCGGCCAGAGAGGGAAGCCGTTCCGGATGCTGAAGTTCCGGACGATGGTTCCGAACGCGGAGGGGCTGCTCCCACAGCTCGTTGCTTTCGACGATCTCTCCGAGCCAATGTTCAAGCTCGCCCCGGACCCACGGGTGACGCGCATCGGGCGAGTCCTGAGACGGACAAGCCTCGACGAGCTGCCCCAGCTGGTGAACGTCCTCCGAGGGGATATGAGCCTCGTCGGGCCGAGGCCCGAGCAAGTCGAGCTCGTCGAGCGCTACCCGGAGCAGCACCGCTTCCGCCTGATGGTAAAGCCCGGGATGACGGGGCCGATGCAGGTCTACGGGCGCGGCAATCTCAGCTTCGAGGAGCGGCTCGCGGTCGAGCGCGAATACGTCGAGAACATCTCGATCGGCCGGGACTTCCGCATCCTCGCGATGACCGTGGCCCCGGTCGTGAGCGGCCGTGGGGCGTTCTAGAATGCTCGAGCCGGCGGAGCCATGGGCCGTCGACCTCGACGTCGACCTCGACGTTCACGTTGATGTGGACGTTGTCGTTGACGTTGACGTTGTCATCGTCTCCTACCGGACCCGCGAGCTGCTCCGCGCGTGTCTCGACTCCGTGCGACATCACGCTCAGGGCGGGGCGTCGGTGACGGTGGTGGACAACGCGTCGGGCGACGGAACAGGGTCGATGATCTTGGCGGAGTTCACCGAGGTGATGTTGATCCAGTCAGAGCGGAATCTCGGGTTCGGCGCGGCGAACAACATCGCGATCCCCCGTGGGCAGGCTCGCTACATCCTCGTGCTCAACGCGGACACGCGGCTGACAGAGGGTGCGCTCGAGGTGTTGATCGCACTCATGGACGCACGCCCCGAGATCGGGATCTGCGGCTGTCGTCTCCTCCGGGGAGACGGTCGGTTGGACCATGCCGCAAAACGCTCGTTTCCCACGATTGCGGGCGCGCTCGGGCATTTCCTGTTGATCGGGCGTCGCCCCGGAGCCTCGGCGCGCCTCGCCCAGTACAGGGCTCCGGACGTCGAATGGGGACCTGTCGATGCGGTCAACGGCGCTTTCATGCTGATCCGGCGCGAGGCGCTCGAAGAGGTCGGACTTTTCGACGAGGGTTTCTGGATGTACATGGAAGACTTGGACCTTTGCTACCGCTTCAAGGAAGCGGGCTGGACGACCTGGTACGAGCCCTCGGTCACGGTCTTCCACAAGAAACATGGCTCCTCCGGGCCGATCCGCAACCTGCGCCTGAGCTACGCCTTCCACTACGGCATGTACCGTTTCTACCGAAAGCACTACGCCCGGCGGAACTCGTCCGCGATCAATCTCGCCGTCTATGCGGGAATCGTCTCGAAGCTCATGCTGGCGCTTGGCCGCTCCGGCCTGCTACGCCTGGTTCGCCGTGCCCGCACGCCCTCCGGCCCGCCGACGCGCCGCGCGTGCTGAGAAGGTCGCCATGGAGAGCACGGGGGCACCTTTCGCGGACGTATCTTCGTCGCGCGGCGGCACGCAGCCGTCTCGGCCAGGTTCTGAAGTCGGTTCGCCGAACAGCGCTCCACCTGTGGCCCGCCCTCTCCGGGAGCGACGAGTCCAGTCACCCGCCGAGGCGGGGGAACACGCGTCAAGCCCCCTCAGACAATGGTGCGATCGCGAACGTGCTTCTCGTCAGTCACTGCGACTTCACCGGCAACAGCGGCTTCCACGTCTACAGCATCGCGTCCGAGCTCCAGAAACGTGGTCTCTCCCCGGCTGTCGCCGTTCCGGGAAACGTCGGGAGCGTGCGAGATCTAGGCTCGCCGCCCTTCCCCATCCTCAGCTATCGCGACGCCCGGCGCGGCCGCTTGCGTTTCCCGGACGGCCGCGGGATTGACCTGATCCACGCCTTCACTCCGCGCGCGCCGGTTCGCAGGCTCGTGACCGACCTTCTTCGCGTCGCTCCTCGTCCTTACGTCGTTCACCTGGAGGACAATGAGTCCGCGATCGTCGCCGGCAGATCGGACCCCGAGCACGCCCGGAGCTTCCTCGGGGGCGCTGCCGGGGTCACGGCCGTGATCGACAGGTTGCTCGAGCTGAAGCCTGAGCATGTCCCGGGCGTCGTCGTCTGGCCCGGATTCGACGAGGCATTCCTCGCTCCCCGGGCTTCGCGCGCCGACGTACGGGAGCGCCTCGGAATCGAAGCCGATGACCTCGTCCTCGTCTATCCCGGCAACGTCCAGGCGACGAATCTCGAGGACGTGCGCAGCCTCTTCCTCGCCGTCGGCCGGCTGCGCGCATCCGGATACCGCGCCGTGCTCGTCAAGACCGGCTGGGACTTCGTGCACAGGTCATCGCTGCCCGCGCTCGGGCGCGGGATCCGGCGGCTCGCCTGGGTTGCGCGGGAGCACGTCCCAGGACTGCTCGCCGCGGCCGACGTGCTCGTCCAGCCGGGCCGATCCGACGACTACAACGACTTCCGCTTTCCCTCGAAGCTACCCGAGTTCCTCGCCTCGGGGCGGCCGGTTGTCCTTCCTCGGGCGAACATCGGGCTCCACCTGCGCGACGGCGAGGAAGCGGTCCTCTTGGACGCGAGCGACCCCGACGAGGTCGCAGCCAAGGTGGCAGTCCTTGCGGATGATCCAGGGCTGCGCGCGGAGATTGGGCGCGGTGGCCGGGCCTTTGCCCTGCGAGAACTTCGTTGGGGTAGGAACGTCGACGCGGTCGTCGACTTGTATCGCCGGAGCGCCCTCGGCTGAGGGAAGCAGCGCCTCTAGCGCCACCCTTCTGGGGGATTCTCGCCTTGGATCCGCTTGCGCGCGAGGCTTTCTACCGCCTCAGCGCGGCGCGCGTCGGATTCCATCAAGAGGGCGCGCTCTCGGCTCATCTCCTCGATTGTTGCGAGCCGTTCCTCGGCGGCTTGCGCTTGGAGATCTCGCTCGCGTGCCAGCTCGTCGATGCTCGCAGCGCGCTCTTTGAGGGGGCCGACTGCGTGCTCGAGTTCCGCGATCGTCTTGAGGCGGTTCTCGGCTGCCGCGGTCTGAACGTCCAGCTCCTTCTCCAGCTCCTCGATCGTGGCCAACCGTTCCTCGGCGGCTTGCGCCTGGAGATCTCGCTCGCGTGCCAGCTCGTCGACCGTTGCAGCGCGCTTCTCGAGGGCGCGGAGAGCGCGTTCGAGTTCCGCGATTGTCTCGAGCCGGTCTTCGGCCGCCGCGGTCTGAACGTCCAGCTCCTTCTCCAGCTCCTCGATCGTGGCCAAACGTTCCTCGGCGGCTTGCGCCTGGAGATCTCGCTCGCGTCCCAGCTCGTCGACCGCTGTTAGCCTCTCCTCCAGCGCCTGTTCGAGCTTCTCGATCTCCGCGAGCCGGTCCTGCGCGGCGGCAGTCTGAACCGACAGCTCTTTCCTCAGTTTCTCTACCGTCGCCAGCCGCTCCATTGCAGCCTCCGCCTGAAGGTCGAGCTCCGTCCTGAGTTTCTCGATCGCCGCTTCCCTGTCTCGACCCACCGACTGTAGCTGTTGACTCGTCTCGACCAGCGTGTCGATCGCCTCGAGTCGCTCGGCTGCCACGGCGGACTGAAGCGCGAGCTCCCGCTTGAGCTGCTCAAGGCTCTCGCCGAGAGTAGACGCGTACTCGAGGGCCTCGAGGCGTTCGGCCGCGATCTTCGCCTGCAGATCTCGCTCGACCGCCAGCTTCTCGATCTCCTCGAGACGACACGCGGCGGCCTCCGCCTGTAGATCGCGTTCCCGCACCAGCGTCTCGATCGCGGAGTCGCCCTGGTTCAGAAGCTCGTTCTCGTGCTCCGAGAACCCGAGAAACTGGAGCGCTGCCGCGGCGCGTCGCGTGTCGGGCAGTGGCAGCGGAACCGAATCGGCCCAGCGCAGCTCGACCAAGCGGCGGTGCCGGGCGGCGGGGATGGGAATGAAGAGATCGAGCGGGCCCTCCGTCACGTCTCGTACGTCGACGCGCAGCCCATCTACCAGCACCTCGAGCCGCTGACCCGCCTGCGGCAGAACCTGGGCGCGGACGACAAGCGTCGCAGGTGGCCCCCCCGCTAGGGCGATCTGGGATTCCCGCTCGAGCCAGCCGTCCTGATGGATGCCGTAGTACGCGATACCGGGCGTCGCCAAATCGTCCGGAAAACGCGATACGGCGGTCGGTGCGGCGGGCTGCGGGGATTCCGCCAGATCGGGAGCGGAAAGAAGGCTCGCGGCTAGCGCATCGACGCGCTTCAGGTCGCGGTTGGATGGGTGAGGCGGCAGATCCCGCAGGGCGGCGTACAGGGAGATCGCACCCGGAGTCTCCAATCCGGGCGAGATCGGCTCGGCCTCGACTCGGTGGTGACGCAGCCCTGCTTCGACGAAGTCCTCGATCGCAACAAGGGCCGTGGCCGTCACGGGTCGCTTGATGAAGGCCGCGAGCAACTCCACCTCGGCGCGCAGGTCCGCGAAGAAGTCCTCGTAGAAGGCGAGCATCCGCGGGCTGTCATTGGTTTGCAAGAGTGCGGACGCGGTCGAGCGGAGCCAGAGGTCGAGCCAGTCCTTCCCGTGGAACGGCCCGGTGCTCGGGTATTGCGCAAACGAGGCGGCTACCTCTAAGGGATGCCGGACGCAGATGACGTACCGCATCCGAGGAACGATTCGGCGCCAGAAGGGAAGCGTGAGCGATGTCCTCGGATCCTTGAAGCCCCACAGCTTGCTCGCGCCGAAGCACGCGTCGACCAACTCGCGTGCACGACGCTCCAGCGAGGCAAGTTCGGGCGAGTGTTCCCAACCGGGGGCCAGCGGCGGTGGGTTCAGGTACGTGCCGCCGAGCGCCGTCAACACCGCCTCGTTGAGGTCGAAGATCTCCCGGCGCTCCCAGTAGCCCTTGACGTTCTGCTCGTTTCCGGGAACGAGGTCTTCGTTTGGCCCGAGATCCACGCCGAGCAGGTTCAGGACTCGTGCCGTCAACGACGTGCCGCTACGGCTCATGCCCAGAACGCAGACCGGTAGCTCGCTCTTGGCTGTCACTCAGGTTCCCTGCGCCCGTCTCAGCGGGTGGGCTGGATGCCGAGAAAGGTAACCCGCGCAGTCGCCTGGCGGGCGTCGCCTTCGCTGATCGGGCCCGCGACAGCCCAGCAGAGCTCGAGCTTACGGTGGGATGCCGAGGCCGGGACGGGTGCCCGCAAGTCGAGCTCCCCCGGCGCAATGCTTCGCGACTCGAGCACGCTCCCGTCGACGATGACGTCCAGGCGTTGCCCGCCCGCTGTCGGTAGCACCTCGGCCCGGACCGTCAATTGAGCTGCCGGGCCCCCCGCCAGGATCGCCGTGGCGTGGCGCTCTGCCCAGCCGTCCTGGAAGATCCCGGTGGACTCGAAATTGGGGTCGCTGAGGGCGGACGGCAGATGTGCCAGCGTTGGCGGCTTGCCCGAACTGACGCCAACGAAGCGGAGGAGAGCCGCAGCGCGGCGCGGATCATCCGGGCCGACGGGGACCGTCTTGGCCCACTGAAGCTCGACCTTCCGATCCGACTCCGATGGCGGAATCGATGCGCGCAGGTGGAGCGGGCCGGGAGCTACGGGCTGCGAGACCACCGCGCTGCCGTCGAGACCCACGGTGAGGTGCTGGTCCGGCACGTCCAGTGCCTCGGCCTGGAGCACGAGCAGTCCTTTCGCGCCGCCCGCGAGGACGAGATGAGCGGTCTCTTCCACCCAACCGTCCTCGTAGATTCCGCCCGCCTCCAGGTCGGGATCGTCGAGATCCTCGGGAATCCGACGCTGGGCCTTCGGCGGTGAGCCCGCGCCGACGCCGATGAACCGAATCAGCGCCGCCGCCTCGCGTGGATCGTCGGGGCCGACTCGAGCCGTCTCGGTCCAGCGGAGATCGATTCGCCGGTCCCTTGGGGTCGCGGGCACCGCGATTCGGAAGTCCAGAGGGCCTGGCTGGACCTCTTTGGAAAAGACCCGTTCGCCGTCGACCATGACGTCGAGCCGCTGTTCTCGCTCCAGAGAGACGTGTCCACGAAGGACGAGTCGTGCCGCGCCGCCGCCCGCGAGCACGAGGTGCGCCTCCTTCTCGACCCAGCCGTCGGGGAAGATGCCGGCGTAGTCGCCTCCGAGCGCGGTGAGCGTGCCCGGCAGGCGAATCGAAGTAGGCGTCCGCGCCGGTGTCACCTCGAGGAACTTGAGGAGTGCCGCCGCCTCGCGCGGGTCGTCGGCGCTGAGGCGGGTGGTGCCGGCCCAGTGCAGCTCCACAGTGCGCGGGACGCGCGATTCCGGCACCGGGATCCGCAGGTCGAGCGGGCCGCCTTCGACGCTCTCCGATGCCACAAGGCGACCGTCGACGGTGACCTTCAAATGCTGCTCCGGAAGCGTCAGGACCTCGGCCCGCATCACGAGGTTGCCTGCAGGGCCCGGAGCGAGGACGACACGGCCGCTCGCGGCGATCCAGCCGTCCTCGTAGACCCCGGAGTACTCCACGCGGCCGGATCGTAGACTCTGCGCGCTCAAGACGTCGTCTCGCGCAAGGCTCGGCTGCGCCGCAAGCGCGACTAGAGTACGGCCCGTGCGTCGCAGCCGACAGCTTCATCTCGCGGACCTCGTCCGCGAGCATCGCGTCAAGCTCGAGCAGGTTACGGTCGATCTCGCCGAGCGCGGGGAGCCGATCTCCGAGCTCGAGGCACGCCTGATCGCCGAGGCCGGCCATGTCCGGCTGATCGAGGTCGAGAACGCGCTTCGGCACGAGGCGCGGCCGGGCTTGGAAGACGCGTCCGCAGGTGTGACGCGTGCCCTGGCGCGGCTCCGGTCGTGGCGGAAGCCGAGGATCGGAAACCTCAGGCACTACGAGCCGAAGCCGCTGATGGTTCCGGCGAGCTATCTCCGGCAAACCGGGCCCGAGCGTCCTCCGACCATCTCCATCGTCACTCCCTCGTTCGAGCAGGGCCGATTCCTCGAGCGGACGCTGTACAGCGTCGTCAGCCAGAAGTACCCGGCGCTCGAGTACGTTGTCCAGGACGGGGGCTCGAACGACGTGACAGTGGACGTGCTCCAGCGGTTCGAGCCGATGCTCACCTCGTGGAGGTCGGAGCCCGACCGTGGGCAGGCGGACGCGATCAATCGCGGGTTCCGGCACACGTCGGGCGAGATCATGGCCTGGCTCAACTCGGACGACCTGCTGCTGCCGGGCGCGCTCGGGCACGTCGCGCGCTACTTCGACAAGCACCCTGACGTAGACGTGGTCTACGGCAACCGGCTGATGATCGACGAGAACGACGGCCAGATCGGCGCGTGGATCCTGCCGCAGCACGACGATCTCGCGATCACCCTCGCCGATTACATTCCGCAGGAGACGCTGTTCTGGCGCCGCAGGGTCTGGGAGGCCGCCGGCGCCGCTCTGGACACGAGCTTCTCCTACGCCCTCGACTGGGATCTCCTGCTTCGCTTTCGGGAGGTCGGCGCCAGAATGGTCAGGTTGCCGCGGTTTCTCGGTGCATTCCGGATCCATCCGGAGCAGAAGACGACGGCGACCGATCTCGTCGGCTTCGCCGAGACGAATCGTCTCAGGCAGCGCCTCCACGGTCGTGAGGTACCGATCGAGGAGGTGTTGCGGCGCCTACGGCCGTACTTCGTCCGGCACATCCTCGCGCACACGCGGCAACGCATCGTGGACAGGGTCCCCGCTCGCCGCCACACCGTCCAGACCATTCCGCTCGAGCCGTGGCTGCGCACGCCGGCGCTCGATCTTGCCCCGCCGGCGCAGAGGGTCCACCCTGAGCTTGTTACGCCCGTGTCGCCTGTCGCGCCGCTCGCGGACTGAGGTGCGTCAGACGCGCTCCTGCGGGTCTCGGGTCAGCCGCGGTTGATCTGGCCGCGAATCTCACCGAACGGATTCGTCGACGTTCCCACATTGACGTAGGTCTCGGCGTTCCTGAGCGTTGCCGCCTGGTCGTCGCTCAGGATCACGGTGCCGCTCGCGGGGGAAGCGCATGGGGAGCAGAGGTAGAGGAGGCGCTCGCCGATCTGCCCCCGTGGCCCAACTCGGATCACCGCCGCGACCACCGGACCCGTGAGCCGCGACACCGTCAGTCTCCAGCGTAGCTGCCCGTTCTCGACGGTTCCGGTGAACGTTCCTCGGCCCAGCGTCGCCGCGACAGGCGCCGGCACCTCCTGGCTCACCGTCAACGATGCCCGGATCGACCCCTCGGCTCGCGGGGAGACGGGCGGACGCGCGACCGGCCGGGGCGAGCCGGGGCTGACCGTGATCGCAATCGACTGGAGGAGTGCGGCTGCCTGGCGGCGGTCGTTGGCGGCGATCTGTTCGGTCTTGGCCCAGCGCAGCTCGACGGTCCGTGCCGTCTTCGAGGCAGGGATGGACGCCTCGAGCTCGATCTGCCCCGGCTGGAATCCCTTGGAGGTGATCGTGCGGCCGTTGACCACCAGCCGCAGGCGCTGACCCTCGACGTTGGTCTGGCCGCGCAGCGTGAGCTTCCCTGCAGGCCCGCCGGCGAGCAGGACGCGG
>Ga0208612_1000027_pt1 | contig 122173 bp, 116 predicted proteins | sample AntDryMetagUQ889_FD_188089 | JGI IMG/M metagenome (GOLD analysis project Ga0208612, IMG submission 188089) | Polar desert microbial communities from Antarctic Dry Valleys - UQ889 (SPAdes) | ecosystem: Environmental > Terrestrial > Soil > Desert | place: Antarctic Dry Valleys | collected... | reverse complement strand
CGCAATCCCTTTGCCTCCCCGAAAGCGGTGCGAGACCGGGTAGCAGTGCCCCGCGACCGCCCCTACTCCGGCAGCGTGGGCGCCGGCATCGCCTGCGACTGCCCGGCCTACGGCACACGTCAGGATTCCCTTCGCGACGTCCGCGCCCATGACCAGCAGGCCCGCGCGCCGGCCGAGGACGCGGAATGCGTTCATCCCTCCCGGATTGCCGCTTCCGGCCGAGTGGAGATCGACGGCCCCGCCCGCGGTCAGGCGCGAGAACGCGTCGGCGGAAGGGACGAGCCCGAGGACGTATCCGCTCAGAGCGGCGGCCAGAGTTCGACGACGAGTGTCGCGCACGCTTCGGCTGCTCATATAGGTGTCTGATGCTCAGGCCGTCGGCGCCGATTCGGCGATTGTCCGACCACGGGTGCTTCAGCGCGATCGCACGGCTGACCGCGGGCGGCCGCTCGTATGATGCGAATCGACATGAGGGGCGATGCCATCGAAGAGGTTATGAGATTCGCTATGCGTCCCTGGATGGGTTCGTGCTCCGAGACGGCGGCGCGGATGTCCGACCACCTCGAGGGAGATCTCCCCGTCCGACAGGAACGACGCGTCCGCAGACACCTCATGCGCTGCCACAGATGCCGACTCGCGTACGAGTCGCTTCTGCAAACGATCGATCACCTTCGAACATTCGGTCAAAGCGACCTCGCCGCGTCCGTGCCGTCGGTCGCCGACACGGTCGTCGACCGGATCCGGCACGAGCGACGCTGAGTCAGTTCGGTCGGGACGAGCCGTTCGACGTTGTCGTCGTGGGAGGCGGCACCGCCGGATTGGCGACCGCGCTCGCCGCGCGGCACGAGGGGGCTAGAGTCGGGCTCGTCGAACAAGAGAAACGGCTCGGCGGCGACTGCACCTACTACGGCTGCGTCCCGTCAAAGTCCCTAATAGATACCGCCAAGGCGGTCTTCGAGGCGCGACGGCTGGCCAGTGAGGGAATCCTCGAGACGCTCCGGGTCTGGCGTACCGCCCCGTCCACGAGCGGCAGCGCAGCATCGTCCGGGAGATCGGACGCGACGAGCGCGACGAGCGCTTCACCTCTCTCGGCATAGAGCTCGTCCGAGGGGCTGCGGTCATCCTCGGGGCGCATGAACTTCAGGTCGGAGACGCAAGCGTGCACGCCGACCGGTTCGTTATCGCGACGGGAAGCGAGCCAGCGCTCCCGCCGCTCGAAGGGCTGGACGCGGTCCCGTACCTGACCAACCGCACCGTCTTCGACCTCGCCGAGTTGCCGCCGCGGCTACTCGTCCTCGGCGGCGGGTCGATCGGGCTCGAGCTCGCGCAGACGTTCCAGCGCCTCGGCAGTCGCGTCACGGTCGTGGAGCTTCTCGATCGCCTGCTCCCTCACGACGAGCCCGAAGCGGGCACGCTCGTCGAGCAGGTGCTCGAGGCGGAGGGCGTCGAGCTCCTGCTGGGGTCCGGAGCCGTCGCCGTCCGGGAGAGTGGCGGCGAGATCGCGCTCGTCCTCGATCGCGGCGAGCTACGCGGCGACGCGCTCCTCGTCGCGACCGGCCGCCGCGCCGCCCTCGCCGGTCTCCGCCTGGCCGAACTCGGCGTCGAGCTCGAGCGGGGCTATGTTCGCGTCGATCGGCGCTGCCGGACGAGCGTCGCTCACGTCTTCGCCGCCGGTGACGTCACCGGCGGGCTCCAGTTCACGCACGTCGCGGCGCACGAGGGATCGGTGGCCGGTAGGAACGCCGCCGGTAAGCGCGCGCGGCTCGGCGAGCGCGTTGTTCCCTGGGTGACGTTCGTCGATCCGGAGACGGCGCACGTCGGTCTCACCGAGAGCGAGGCCCGACGGCGGTACCGGTCAGTCAGGGCGGTTACCTACTCGATGGCTGGCGTCGACCGGGCGCGGATCGCCGCTCGCACGGACGGACTCGTGAAGCTCGTCACCGTCCGGCGGCCGCTGCTCGGCTGGTTGGGCGGCGGGTTGCTCGTCGGTGCCCAGGTCGTCGGCCCGCGCGGGGGCGAGCTGATCCACGAGTGCGCCCTCGCGATCCACACGCGGATGTTCGCGGGCCGGCTCGCCCAGATGATCCATGCCTACCCGACGATGAGCATGGCGCTCCAGCAGGCAGCGAGCCAGCTCTTCCCGCTGGGACGAGCCCTCGTCGAGGAGCAGCCGGAGCATTCCGGTTAGGCCAGCGCGAGCGCTTGCTGCAGGCCTTGCTCGAACCCGGCGAGGCCGGTGGGGCTGCGCGGACGACTTCGTCCCCCGAGGCCGTACGAAGACGGGCCGGGGAAACGCGGGCACGCGCGTCACCGCGCGGGCACTTCCGGGCCTGCCCATCGGACGCGTCGCACCCGCACCAAGGTTCGAAGTTACCTGCAAATAGCCACAAAACCCGCGGCAACCGAGGCCACATCACCACTTGAGAAGGTGTCCAGAGATGTACCCGTTTCGTACCCGCGCAGCAATCTCGGCTGTTGCCAGCACAGCAAAATCCCTGCAGATCCGGCTAAGCCGACGCGCGGATTCGAACCGCGGACCCCTTCATTACGAGTGATGACGTCGACGCTGGAAGATCCCTGCAAATCGGGCTATGACCGCCGACGCGCGTGGGCGTGAACCCGCCATGAACCCGCTATTGCCCGCAAACTAGTCCGGGAGCGGGTCGGTGTCGAGGTCGGCAGTCGCGGGCCCCTGGACGAGCGCACCGTCGGCGGCGAAGCGCGAGCCGTGGCAGGGGCACTCCCAGGCGCGGTCGGCCGGATTCCAGCCGACGATGCAGCCGAGGTGCGTGCACCGCGCCGAGAACGTGTGCAGCTCACCCCTCTCGTCGCGATAGGCCGCATACTGCTTGCGCCCGACGCGCGCGACCGTTCCCTCGCCCGGAGGGAGCGCGTCGATCTCGGCGCGCCCGTCTCGCGGCCGGACACGGTCGCGAAAGAACGTCAGGCCGACGCGGCCGTTTTCCTTCGCGAAGGTCGTGGCCGAGTGCCGAACGTCGAGCCGTTTCGCGTCGTAGAGCCCCGCGTATTCGTTCGGTCGGCCCAGGATGGCGTCGGTGAGCATCGCCGCCGCGAGCGTGCCCTTCGTCATCCCCCACTTCGCGAAGCCGGTCGCCACGAGCACCCGGTCGTCGCCGCGACGCAGCCGCCCGATGTACGGCAGCTTGTCGAGGGGCGCGTAGTCGTGCGTCGACCAGTGGTACTCCACCTGCGCGACGCCGAATCGGTCCTGCATGAAGCGCTCGAGCTTGCGATAGCGCGCGTCGGCGTCGGGAGCCTCTCCGGGCCTGTGACCCTCTCCGCCCACGATCAGGATTCGACGGCCGTCCGCGCCCGCCGTCGAGCGAACCGACCTCGTCGGCTGGTCGGCGCTGATGTACATGCCACGCGGGGCCGCGCCCGCGTCGACGGTGGCCGCGATTGCGTAAGACTTCATCGGGTGGGCCTTGGCGAAGAACAGACCACGGTCGACGAACGGGAGCTGAGTGGCAATCACCACGTGTCGCGCGCGCACAGCCCCGCCACCGGCCCCGACGACGCATGGCTCGCCCGCATGCACTTTGGTCGCCCGCGTTTGCTCGAGCACATGGCTCCCGTCCCCGTCGACGAGCCGCGCCAGCGCGGCGACGTACTTCCAGGGGTGGAACTGTGCCTGCCCGTCGATCCGGATCGCGGCGGCGACCTCGTAGGGAAGATCGGTTTCCGTCGTCAGCTCGGCTGCGATTCCGGCCCGCTCTACGCACGCCAGCTCCCGCTCGAGGCCGGAAACGGCCTTGGCTGACTCGACGTAGACGAAGTTGCTCGCGCGCTCGAAGTCGCAATCGATGCCGTGCTGCTCAACAAGGCGCGCGACCTGATCGATCGCCTCCTGGTTCGAGCTGGCGTACCCACGCGCGGCTTCGACGCCGACGGAGTCGATCAGCTGACGGTAGACGAGGCTGTGCCCGACAGTCAGCTTCGCGGTCGTGTAACCGGTGGCGCCTGCGCAGACTCGATCCGACTCGAGCAGTGCCACCGTCTTTCCGGCGGCCTTGAGGAGATATGCGGCGGTCGCGCCCGTTATCCCCGCGCCGACGACGGCGACGTCCACCTCGAGCGGCCCGGACAGCCGTGGGTACGCAGTTTCGGCCGCGGCGAGCCAGAGCGGGTTGTTCAGGCGCGTCACCCGACTCAGCGTTTCCAGACGGGTCGGCCGCTAATCCCTTAAGTCGAAGGAGACCACGCTGCGGATCCCGTCCAGGCCTGCCGCTCGTCTGGTTCGGGCCCGCTGAGCATCGGCTCGCTCGCACCTTGTCCTCTCGGGAGCTCGAGCCGCTCCTCCGAGAGGTCGACGCAGATGATCCGCTCCACGCCATGGAGCCGGCAATCGGAAACCACACCGAGCCGCAACATGACCGCGCCGAAGACAAGCGCAGGTCGAGCGGAGCTGAACTGAAACGCGCGACGCTGACTCTGCTGCTTACGGCGCCATTCTCGACCCCGATTCGGCGATCGTCACAGGTCTGGGACGGGTGCGGCTTGATCCACCAGAAAACAATGTCGCCGCCCGGTGGGGCTGGCCGGTTTGTGGTTGAGCCGCTGCTTACGCCGCGCAAGAGCACGCGGGCACTCGTCGGCGGCGCACGCCGGCCGCCCGTTCACGTTGTGCAGTCGCAGTGCGCCGCCCGCCGTCGCGTTGGGTGGCTCCTGTCGGCTGCAAAGGCTCCTACGCCACTTCGTGAGTCACATGCTCTATGCCGTCGAACCGGTTTCCGCGGCCTGTTTCCCCTCCTCGACGGCGCGTTCGAGTTCCTCGTCGGAGAGGAGGCGCGTGTCCGGGTCGGGCGCATCAGATCCCTGGTGGAAGCGGAGCTCGTCCATGTACGGAGTTGGCTTCTTGCGCCTGGCGTCCAGGAACTCCTGGGCGTAGTACTGCCTCGCCTCCTCCACGGTTTTCTGGCCTGTGACGATGTCGTGCATCAGGTTGAGGGCGAGCGTGTTCGCCTCTTCGTCGTGACAGCGGGCGGACACCTCACCGGTTGTGCGCTCGACCATGACGCTGCCGTCGTATTCCGCCAGCGGCGTGAAGTGCTCCGGCGCAACCTTGTAGTCGAGAAACGACTCCACGGAGTCCATGTGCGGCGCCGGGAAGTCATGCTGCCACCAGGCTTTCTGCGCGACGATCCGCTTCCACGGCCCCACTTTGTGCCAGGTCAGCGCTGTCTCCGTGACCTCGTCCGGTTCCCCGTACTTGTCGAGCACCAACTGGGCGGGCTCCCGCGATTCCTCCGGCCAGCCCTTGACGACATCCGCTGCAGATTCTCCTTCCACGCCGACTCAACCTCCCGTTAGACACCAGTTCGAGAGACGTACCCTGGCAACCACTTGCTAAAGCGGCGTCTGATTGGCAGCTGGTTGCCAGCTGAGCCCGCCTGCCCTGCAACGTGGCTGCACCCAAGCCGACCGAGGATCCCAGCTCCTAGCCTCGAACGGTCAGGGCCACGAACTCCCGACGCGTTGACTTGGGGCGTCCCAGTGACAGCTCTCCGGACGCCGGAGAACGTCGAGGCGGGTTCAGGCGGCAAGCCTTCGGGGGGGGCGCAAGATGGGCTAAATGCGTCATCGACCCGAGAAACCAAGCTGCAATTCGAGAGGCTCGGATCGTGGCGAGACACGATGGACGTGGCGCCGACGCCGTCGTCGCCACGCGAGTGCGCCGACGGGCCGCTCATGTACGTGGACGAGCGCGACCTCGGCGATTGAGGGTCAGCGACACCCAAGGCCAGTGGCCTCTTCGGGAGCCGTGCTCGTCAGCCGACGCTGCGAACGCCGATGCCTAACGGGCGACAGATTCGGTGCGGCGCGGCAGGACCCAGTTCGGACGCGGGAAGTGGCACGTGTAACCGTTCGGGTACCGCTCGAGGTAGTCCTGGTGCTCGGGCTCCGCCTCCCAGAACGGCCCTGCCGGCGTCACCTCGGTGACGACCTTCCCAGGCCAGAGGCCTGACGCTTCGACATCGGCAATCGTGTCCTCGGCGACGTGTCGCTGCTCGTCGTCGAGGTAGAAGATCGCCGAGCGATAGCTCGTCCCGATGTCGTTGCCCTGGCGGTTCAGCGTCGTCGGATCGTGGATCTGGAAGAACAACTCGAGCAGATCGCGGTACGAGATTCGCTCCGGGTCGAAGACGATCTCGATCGCCTCGGCATGCGTCCCGTGGTTCCGGTAGGTCGCATTCGAAATGTCGCCTCCCGTGTAACCCACCCTCGTCGAGAGCACGCCCTGTCGTTTGCAAATCAGATCCTGCATCCCCCAGAAACACCCACCGGCGAGGATCGCCTTCTCGACTGCTCCGTTCACCACCACCACCTCCTGCTCAACTAAGACGCCCGCGACTGTATCGCTCAGCGTCGCCTACCAGCTGTCGCGCCGGCTTCCTCACCGCGGCGCGAACGGCGCGATACGCCGTCTTCATGCGTCGGGTCCCATCAGTTGTTTACAACTTTGAACCGATACGAAGAGCGGTTCGACAAGGGTGAGGACGAGGCGCTCCACCTGTCCTAACGGACAGTCCCACCCGGAGCGTCTCGTCCCCTACCCGTTTTCCCCTACCCCACGATGAAGCCGGTGGCCTTCACGGCGGCGAGGATCTTTGCCTTGGTGAAGCCGTCCTCGAATGCGGCTGGTGCCGGCGTAGTCGGCGATGTCGTGCCGCCGGAGAAGCGGAGGTCGCGGATCCAGGAGGCGTGGCGTGCCTCGACGGGGAGGATCCGGCCGGCGCCGATCAGGACGGCCTTCGTCTTGATGTTCCCGACCTGGCCGAGGTAGGCATGCACGCCGGTGTCCTCGAGGACTTGCGCGGTCGCCGCGAACTTGGCGGGGTCCGTGACCGTGTCCTTGAAGTCGAACTTCGGCTTCGCGACCGCCTTCGCTCCGAGCGTCTTCTTCAGAAAGGCGACGTGTGTTGCCTCGTGCTGCGCGACGACCTGCGAGAAGCGAAAGAGCTCCTTGCTCGAGCCGAAGATCTTGTTGCGGTTCGCCTGGGCGTAGAACTCGGCCTCGAGGTACTCGAGCGTCAACGCGAAGTTGAGGATCGCGACGTCGCTGGCCGGGACTGCGCCGCGAGCGATGCTCGGGACCGCGCCGGCGAAGGCGCTGCCGATGGCGAGCGTGCCGACACCGACCCCGGCCCTCTTCAGGAACGACGCGCGAGTCTGCGGATCGACGGCCGCAGCCGTCTCCTGAATGGCGCCGTCACGATCGATTTCCTCGAGCAGCGGTAAGTGCTGATTGGACAAGGTGGTCTCTCCTAACGGTCGAACAGCACGAACGGACAGTCCCACCCATCCAGGCAAGTTGCATGCTCGGGATCAACCGGCCTTAAACGTCGTCAACGCCTTACGATCGGGCGCCTCCGGCCCGTGGACGCGCTCGGGTGATCGGTGCCATCTCGGCGAACAGGAGGGAGAAGTTGAGGCCGCCCTTGATGAAGAAGAACGGTGTCAGGAAGGCGAAGGCGACGACACGCAGTCGTTTCTGTTCTTCGCATGCTCCTGGTAGTGGTGGCTCATGACGAGACCGAGCGCCATGATCCAGATCTTCAACCCGCTCCACGTTCCGGTTGTGGCCCGGATGAAGCAGAAGGCGTCGCACGCGGAGCAGCTCGAGTTTTCTCGTTCGGCTGGAGACACCAACCCATTGGTACGAGGTGCTCGCGGTCGACGGCAAGGTCGTCAGCGGCTCCAATCTGAAGTGGTTTCAAGGGTGGCGGCGATGCCGTCATCGGCGTCGTTGGCAGCCGATGCGGAAGCCCGAGTTCGAGGTCCCGAATCCACTCTCGCTGTTCATGGGGGAGCGTCAGGCAGCCGGCAGCCGAGGCCCACGTCGTCTACGCGGGACGGTTCGACCGAACCACGGGCAGAGGCCGCATCCGCCCGACTTCGACCCGCTCCGCGGCGCGGGCCTCGTGCGGGCGGAGAGGATCGCGCGCGCGGAGGGCGTGCTCGCCGAGGTCGGGCTCCACGGCGTCGCGCGAACCTACCCATGGCAGCTTTCCGGCGAGATGCAGCAACGCGTGGCCATCGCGCGCGCTCTGGTCTCCCGCCCGGATGTCCTGTTGCTCGACGAGCCGTTCGCCTCGGTCGACGCCCTCACCCGCGCCGAGCTTCAGGATCTCCTACTGCGGGTCCACGGCGGCATCGAGCACGGCCGCGTGACGATCGTCCACGTGACCCACGACATCGACGAGGCCGTCTACCTCGCCGACCGGGTGCTCGTCCTCGGCGCCGCGCCCGGGCGTGTCGTCGGCTCGATCGAGGTCGGGATCGCGCGGCCGCGAGCGCAGACGACAACCCGGAGCTCGCCGCAGTTTCTCGCGGTACGCAACCAGATCCATGACGTGATCGCAGCGAAGGAAGCCACACCATGACCGCTACCAGCCACGCGCCACGCGCGCTTCTCCGGGCGACGATCTGCCTCAGCTTCATCGTCCTCCTACCCGCGAGCGCCGTCTCCGCAACGTCGACCGAAGACGGCGCAGCGCTAACGAGCGTGAACATCGCGATCCTGCCGGTAGAGGCCACCAACCCGCCGATGCATCCTCCAGATGGACAATTCGAGGTTGCGATCTCGGTTTCTCTGAAGCCGCGGAATCGCCCGTCCTGCAGGGATATCGTCGATCGGTAGAAGCCGACGCGTGTGTGACAGATGGTGACAGTACATAGTTCCAAGTGATGTGCTCTCCGCGCCTGCCGAGACAACGAGAAATCCCGTTATGCAGGGATTTCGTCGAGCTGAGAAGCCGACGGGGAGACTCGAACTCCCGACCCCTTCATTACGAGTGATGACCTGCGGGCCCGAACATCCCTGCAAATCAGCCCTTCGGCTCGTTTGTCGGCGGGCTTGAACCCGCCGTGAAACCGCTATCGCACCACCTCCTACGCCGTCCGTCGGTCGACTGGCGGCGGCGAGTTCGCCGACCGCCGACGCATCTTCTCGATGGCTTCCATCGCATCGAGCGCGTCAGTCTTTCCTGGATGGGCGTACACGCGACCGAAGAGCGCGCCACCATCGGCGTGGCCAAGAAGCGCAGCGGCCGTAATCGAGTGGACTCCTGCAGAAGCGAGCCATGTCGCACGCGCGTGGCGCAGAACGTGCGGGGTCACTCCTGGTAGACCGGCCGCCACCGCGACTCGCTTCAGTCCGAAGCGCACACGACCGTGCCGAGGTAGACGATGACCGTTCTCATCACGGAAGACCGGCTGCCCTTCAACGGCCGACGTCGCGACAAGGTGGGTCAGTAGAACAGCAGCGGCACGGTCGTCCAGAGGAAGCTCCCGGATTCCGGCTCGCGTCTTCGACCTCTGGACGTGGACGAGTGGTGGGCTCGACTCGAGGTCCAGACCCTCCGGCCCCCAGTCCAACCACAGCGCCTCGGAGACGCGACAGCCCGTTGCGAGCAGAAGCGCGACCAGCGGACCGAGGAGCGACCGACTGCGCAAAGCGTCGTCGCCGATCGCTTCTTGAAGGAGTGTGTCTCCCTCGCTGAGCGTGATCGTGCGCCTTCGAGAAGGAGGAGGCGGTGGCAACACGACGCGTGGAGGAACCGTGTCCAGGAAGCCCCTCCGGTACGAGTCTCTGAGAACCGCCGCGACAACCGCGGCGGCGACGCGCGCCGTCGCATCCGACTTGTTGCCGGAAAGCTGATCGACCAAGCGTTGGATTGTTCGGGCCTCGATCGCGTCGATTGGCAGGTCGGCGAACCGAAGACCAGTCGGTTCATCGACTCGGTCGAGAACGTGACGCCGCAGCGTGATCTCGTAGCTGCTGAGAGTGGACTGCTGGAACCTGGTGCGCGACCTAGTCAGGCATTCTCCCTGCCTGGCTCGATGGAGGAATGACACGGCCGCGTCTCCGAAAGAGGGCGCCGGCGCCCGAGGCAAGGAGGCCACCACTCCCGTACGCAACGTCTCGCGCGCCCGCTCGACCCATCCGACGGCGTCGCTCAGCGAGGCAAACGAGCGTTCGATCTCCTTGCCTTTGCGCTTGACACGTCCTTTGTACGTCGGCGAGCACGTGCAGCGCTTCTTCGCGTCGCTCGAACGCGTGCAACGCCGAGAGTGAAGCTCCGTCACACCGGGGGCGACGAGCCGGCGAAACTGGCGCTTAGTCGTTGGTGCCATGTGGGTGCGACGAGCCTAATGCGTCGTGAGGGGATCGGCCATGCTCCAGAGCGATTCCCGATCCTCGGCGAACGCCCGGCGGGGACGAGCGCTCGACCTGGTCGGAGGCGCCAAGGCACGCGGCAGCGCGGAATGCGTCCTCGCTCGGACGTAATCAGCCAACGCCTTCTCTGGAATACGGACGATGCCACGATCACGAAACGTCGCGATACTTCCGTCGGCGATACGCCTGAGGACGGTTCTGTATGAGCACGAAAGCTCCTCGGCGACCTCGGACACGGTGAGAAGCCTCGCCTCCATAGTTACTACCTCTCGAGACTGAGTCCGCGGTCCTTCTCCACGGGGTCCCTCCAGAATCGGGCTCGGAAGGCTCGCTCCGTCGCAGCCCCTGAGTAGCCACAACGCTCGGCGACGAGACGGATGGCGTCTTCCTGCTCAAGCGCGAGCCGGGCAGGTAGCGCCCCGACCCATCGGCCGACACGGGAAAGCGCGGCGCGCCGTGCTTGTGCGTCGTCCCGCGAAGTCGTGCCGTGAGTGAGTTCGAGCGCGCGCCAGCTGATGGCGCAGCCCGCCTGGTCGACGAGGCCGCGGAACTTCTCTACGCCGTGCTCTCGAACAAACGCATCAGGATCCTTCGCGCCGGCGAGCAGCCTGGGCTCGAGCACGCGGAGAGCCGGCGCTTCCCTGGCTCGGCTTACGCCTTCAACCGCTCGTGCGATTCCGTCCCGTCCAGGCGGGTCGTTGTCGAATGCGAGCACCACTGAGTCGAAGCCAAGCCGTTGGAGTCGTGTGATGGCGCCAGACTGGACGCGGGCACCGCCGGCAGCGGCGACGTTGGGGAAGCCCTGGGCCTGGAGGTGATGAACGTCTAGGAGGCCTTCGACCAGCACGAGCTCGCGCCGCTCCGGCGGGGGGTGACGGAGCACCTCGGACAGACCGTACGGCAGCAGCCCAGAGCGGCTCGCCCCGGAGAGGTAGAGGTAGCGCGTAGAGGTGTCTGATTCCCTGAGCGACCGCGCCCACATGGTCCGGATCGTCCCTTGCTCGTCCCGCCAGGCCCCGCAGAGCCGGCCGGGCCATCGACCGTCTGCGAGAACGCCCGACTGCGCGACTTCGAGCTCCGAGTAGCCGCCCGCTTCGAGAGCCTTCTTGGTGAAGAGCTCATGGGGGACCACACCCAGACCAGTTCCATCGATCGCATCGACCGGAAGCCCGCGGCGCTCAAGATACGAACGCGCTCCGGTCCCATCACTTCCGTGCAGCTCCATGCGGCAAAGCGTGAAGAAGTCGTGCAAGAGGTCGACCCGGCGGTCTCTCGGCCGTGGTCGATCGATCGGCGACGTGTCCACGCCTGCTCGCGCCGCGATCTGGCGAACGATCGACGCGAACGCTTCGCCGCGGGGAACGACTCCACTGTTGAGATATGCCGTCCAGAGCATGGCGTCTCCGCCGTGGACGAGAAAACCCCGAGGAGCGGGCCCATGCGCAACGATCCGCTCGGCCCGCACACCGAGCACGCGGTGTGTCATCTCCTCGTTCGTTGCGACCCAGCCACGAGCATCTCGCCGCCAGCCGAACTCCGGGAACGCAGCGTCGAGCCGATCTGCGAGGGCGGGCAGCACGACGTCGGCGTAGAAGTCTCCGATGCGCTGCTGAGAAGGGTACATCGATCCCAAGGCGGCCCCTTGCTTCGTGGCGGTCGCCTTGTTTGTATCATAAGTGGGTCGTGACGCGAAAGAAGGTTTTATCTGCGGTGAAGCGCATTGGCTCTTTTCCGTTGTCGTCGCCTATTTGCGCTCCGCACCCTTTCGCGTACGTGCGACGTGGCGTATTCTGACGCTGTGCGCGGTTCCGATCTCATCCGGGAAGCCCGTCTACGGGCCGGGCTGACACAGGCCGAGCTCGCGAAGCTGACAGGCCGCGAGCGCTCGGTCCTCGCTCGATGGGAGCAGGGTGCTGTCTCGCCCGGCTTCGACAACATGCTCGACGTGCTCGAGGCATGTGGCTTCGAGCTCCCGCTCCTTCTTGTTCCTCGTGAGACATCCCTCGACGCCCGCCTCGAGAAGAACCGGCAGCTTTCGCCCGAGCGTCGTGCGCAGCGCCTGCTTGCAGCCGTAGAGAGGGACGGCGAGCTCGATGGCTAGGAAGCCACCGACGTTCGACCCCTTCGGGGCTCTTCAGGCGCTCGACCGGCACCGCGTGAGTTACATCGCTATCGGCGGCTTCGCACGCGTCATCCAGGGGACCGAGGAGATCACGCGGGGCCTCGATATCGTGCCGTCGACGCGCCCGGAAAACCTCCGGCGTCTCGACGCGGCCCTCCGCGAGATCGGCGCCGAGCGAGCAGATGGGCAAGAACTCGCGCTCGAAGAGGCAGTCGCCGCCGCCAAGCCGACGATCGAGCTGATGACCGATCGCGGCGAAGTGAAGATCGTGCCGATGCCGGCCGGCACCCGTGGCTACGACGACCTGCGGCGCGCGGCGAATCGCGAGCCGCTAGGTCGCGGCGTGCGACCGTCAGTCGCTTCGATCGGCGACCTCGCCCGCATGATCTCGGCGCTCGGGAGCGAGCAGCACCTCGGAGAGCTCCGGCAGCTTCGGCGCCTCGTCGAGCTGGAGCGCGGCCGCACTCGCGCCATCGAGCGATAGCCGCCGGCACCGCAACCAGGAGCACCCCCGCTCACGGCCCTGCTGTTCTCATCCTCTCTTCGTCAGCCCCCATCGCACCCATCCTGTCGGAGCGACGTACCCCACGAGCGGGCGGATGTTCGAGCCGTTGCCGCTTGACGAGCACTGAACGATCTGGCCGTTGCCCAGCCAGAGGGCGTCGTGGCCCTCGCCGCCCGGGCCGTGACCGAAGAAGATGATGTCGCCCGACCGATAGCCGCCCACGGGAGGGTTCGGGCCGACTCCGCGAGCGACGAGCGGAGTCGAGACGGCCGTCTCGCTATCGGGCAGCAGACCGTTCGCGGTCCACTGCGTGACCGTCGTGAGGCCGACGTCGATGCCCGCTTGCGCCATCGACCAGCGGACGAACATCGAGCAGTCGCACGTCGAGCTCGCGGGCTCGCGCGTCTGCATGTCCTGGACCGTGCCGCCTCGGTCCGTCGGCGGCCCGAGGCTGTACGTGAAAGTCCCGACGCGCGCGACCGCCCACGTAAGGACTGCACGCGTGCCGCCCGTCGCTCCGGGCGCAAACTGGCCGCGGTACTCGTCCGCTTTGGTCATCACCCGATCGACGTACCAGCCGGCGTGGTTGTAGGCGAAGACCGCACGGCGGTAGTCGGTCGGAGCGCCGTTGGCTCGAAGCAGACGTGCCGCCCCCGTGATCGCGTCGGCCGCACTCCACACGTCGGCGAGACCGTCCCCGTCGCCATCCGCCGCGTATCCCGCTGTCGCGTGCGCTGTGGGTGACCCGATCGCCGGGACGGCCATCGACGGTGTCCCGGTGCGCCAGGTGGAGCCGAGGAACTGCATCGGGCCGGTCGCCCCGGCGCCGTTCACCGTGCCGGGCGGGTTGCACCCCGACGCCTGGAGTCGGCCATGATCGCATTCGGTCTTCCCGATCGCGGCCAGGATGGCCCAGTCGATGCCGTAGCGAGCCGCGGCGCGCTGGTAGGCGACCAGGTAGTCGACCGGTATGTCCGCGATGGCAACCGGAGACGGCTGAAACGTTCCTTCACCAAGCCGGCCGCCGGCGAGAGCGCCGACGATCACGACAAATAGGAGCGCGAGCCCCGCGCCCCCGACGAGAACCGGCGAGCCGCGTACCCGGCCGCTTTGAAGGGGCACCGCCGCGGACGGCGTCGACATCAGCCGGAGGGGCCTTCCATGCTGCGCACAGGCACACGACTATAACAGTTGATCTACGGCTATTCAGGTAATCCGCGGCCTAGACGCGGTAGCGCCGCACGGCTTCGTAGACGCACTCCGCACCGAACTCGATCGCGTCTGCGGGAACGCGCTCGTCGGGCGCGTGAAGCAGCTTCGTCGTGATGTGCTTGGGCAGGCGCATCGGCAGGAAGCCGTAGGTCTGGATGCCGAGGCGGCTGAAGTAGCGAGCGTCGGTGTAGCCGGGAAGGAGCATCGGGATCGGAGTGCCACTCGGCTCGCGCTCTCGGAGGATCTCGGCAAGGAGCGGATACAGCGTCAGATCGGGGTCGGCTCGGGCGGCAGGCTCCTCTCGGACGACCTCGAACTCAGCGAGTCCCGGGACGAGAGTCTCGAGCTCCCGGACCAGGTCGAGTGGGGTCTGCCCTGGAAGAACGCGGCCGTCGAGATCGACTGTCACCTCGGTGGGAATGACGTTCGTGCTGTCGCCGCCACGGAGGACCGTCGGCGTCGCCATGTTGTGGAGCAGCGGATCGAGCGCCGCGCCGTCCTTCCCGAAGAGGTCGAGGAGGCGGTCGGTGAACGCTGGGATCAGAATAGGTCGCAGAGCGAGACGCTCGTACAACGGCAGCGCGCCCGACATCGCCTCGAGCATCGAGCGAACCACGGGCGTGACGTGGACGGGGAGGCGCCGCCTCTCGAGTGTCTTCAGCAGGCGGCCAACCTTTCCGGCCGCGGTCCCTCCAACGATCGTCGACGGGTGCCCGCCAGTTCCCCGGATCGTCGCGCGAACGAGACAGCGCTGCTTCTCGGCGACCTGAATCGGATACAGCGGACGCCCTCCGGTCCACTGTGTGAATCCACCGAACTCGCTGAGTGCGTAGCGGACGCCGTCGAAGTGACCGGCGTGCTCCTCCACGAGGTACTTCGCACCGAACTCGCTGCCCGTCTCCTCGTCGCTCGTCAGCGCAAGGATCAGATCCCCAGCCGGCTCGAGTCGCTCGGCCGCGACCCGAAGAAAGGCGCTCAGCATCATCGCGACCCCGCCCTTCATGTCGAGGGTGCCCCTGCCCCAGACCTCGCCGTCGACGAGCTCGGCCTCGAACGGCGGACTTGTCCACTCAGACGGATTCGCCGGGACGACGTCGAGGTGGCCGTAAAGCAGGAGCGGTGGCGATGCGCCTCGGCCGGGAAGGCGCGCGATCAGGTTCGGGCGTTCAGGATCGAGGCCGACTAGGAGCGGCTCGATGTCACGCTCTCGCAGCTGGGCGGCTACGAACTCGACACAGGCTCGTACATCGCCCGGCGGATTCGACGTGTCGAAGCGGGTGAGCGCTCGCAGCAGCTCCACCGGATTCGCTGTCACGTCACGGGCGTCTTCTCCGTAGATCCGCTGAACATCGCTCATGTCCCTTTCGGACGATAGCGGCTTCGCGGCCATGGCAGTAGAATCGCTGCCTTCACCCGTAAGCTGAACATCGCCCGCCAAAAGGGGCCCAAGGTATGAGCACGGTTGAGACCGGTCTAATCGGATCTCCGTCTCTCCTTCAAGCGCGCGCTCGCAGGTTCCGCGTGCTCGCAGCGCTGATCGGAGCCGGCGTGTTCGTCTACTTCCTGGGAGCAGTTCTTGGCGCTCCGACCACGGTCCTGAGTCCGTTCTTCAGCGTCTTCATGGCCCCCGTTCCGGTTGTCGGCTGGTGGGCATACCTACGGGCGCCGCCCGAGCTCCGCCGCTTCTTCCTGATCCTCGCCTGGGCCGCGACCTTCTGGCTAATCGGCTCGGTCGCCTGGTACGGCTACTACTTCGCCGGCGGCAGCACGATCCCCGAGCCGCCCGGCCCCTGGGACGGGCCGCTTCTCGTCGCGCGACTACTGGTGATCGCCGCGATCGTGGTGGCGATGCGGTCCCTGATCTCCTTACGCGTCGCCATCCTCGATGTGTGGGCTATCTGCGCGGCGACGTTCGCCCTCGGAGCGGCATTCATCTGGCGAGGCCTCGAAGACGGGGCTTCGGCCGGTTCGATCATCACGCTCAATCGACCGATCCTCAGCATCGTCACACTCGTCCTGCTTGCCTCGGCGGCGCTCGGATCGTGGCAGGGCCTTCCGCTGTCGATCGTCCTCATAGGGCTAGGCGAGATCGGGCTCACCATCGGAAGCCTGATCTACAGCTTCCAGGCGATCGGCGGCGCATACGTCGACGACCGGTGGGCCGGGCTCGCCTGGGCCGCAGGAGCGGGAGTCACAATCCTCGGAGCGAGCGCGATCATTCTCGGACTCGATCGCCGTGTATTCGTCGCCGGCAGAAACCGGATTCCAAAGCACGCGGCAGGCTCGAGAGGCGTACTGCTTGCCGCCGTCGGTGCTCTCGTCCTGACCGTCAGCGTTGCGTCCTACGGGCTGGTCAAAGACAGCCGCGCGCTCACGCTTATCGGTCTCCTCGCGAGCGTCTCGATCGGGATTGCGATCGCATTCCGAGCGCGAGATTCGATCCAGACTGCCGAAAGCGCCTTCGGCCGCGTCGACCGCGCACTCGCCGACGCAGAGCGTGCACGCGACGAACTCGCAGACTCGAATGACGATCTAGCTCGCGCGAACGCCCAGATACAGGCGGTGCACATCGCGTACGCCGACCTCCTGAACCTCGCTGACGAGCGAACGCACGGCCGAGTTCGCGAGTTGATCGAAGATGCGGGTGAAGAACTCGCCGAGCTCCTCGAGGCGGAGATGGAGCGGGAGCGGCGACCTTGAGACTTAGAGGGCCGTCTCAGCCTCCAACCGCCCCGGACCATAATTCAGCGAGCCGGGCGCGCTTTCGTCCTCCACTCCAACGAACCTTCGGCGTTCCGCCTTGCGGCTTGTTCCTACGGCCTACTGGGGTGGACTCGACCTAATCGCGTCCCGTACTCGCTGCAGGGGCAACTTAGGGGGAGCGAGCGGGCGAACGCTTCGCGGTCGGTCATCAAGGCCACTATTCCCTCTTGCCCGATCCGGACGCTCAAGTTCCCGCCCGGTGCAGCTCGACGCCGCGGGCCGCTCACTTAGGCGAAAGCTTGAGTTCTGCATGAGTTATCATTATGGTTCGCTTTGAGTTCTACCTAGGAGCCAGATGACTGATCGCGAGATCTACCCGAACGCACCACTCCGCTTCGTTGCCTTCGAGCTGCGGATGCCGCCGACGCCGGAACTTGCGGGATCCGAGGGGGCGCTTCCCGCCTTCGAGAAGCTCCGCGAACAACTCCCGATCATCGCTCCACCGCAGATGACGATCGAGATCAGCTCCGAAGGTGGCGCTCCGAAGATGATGCCGGGGCCTCTCCGCCTGCTCGATCGTCGCCGGGTACTGAGCAGCGTGATCGGCCCTTCGGCGATCGTCGTCGAGAGCACCGAGTACAGCCGCTTCGAGGACTTCGCGGAGATCATCGAGCGCGTGCTGCGCGCCGTGAGCGAGACCGCGCCCATATCCGGGATGCAGCGCGTGGGGCTGCGGTACATCGACGAGATCCGTGTCGACGGCGTCGTCAATCCGACCGATTGGCGCGGCTACATCAACCCGGCGCTCCTGGCGCAGCTCGACCTCGACGGTGAGTTCGCGGCAAGAACGGCGACGGGACACACGGAGTACGGCGTCGCCGAGAACCAGTCGGCCCATCTGCGTTTTGGAGCTATGAACGGGCGCGTGATAGACCCGTCTGGGCCGCTTCGGCTCCGATCGGACGAGCTCGGGCCTTTCTTCCTGATCGACATCGACAGCTACTGGGTTGCCCCGGAGACCGAACTGCCCGAGTTCTCGGTCGAGACAACCCTGGAGGTCTGTTCCGAGCTTCGGCGGCCGGTGCGTTCCCTGTTCGAGGCCGCCATCACCGACAAACTGCGCGACGAAGTCCTGAGGAGGGCGAATGACTGAAATCGAGACCCTGCGGGAGGCGCTACCGACCGCGGCCGGGACGAGCGCGATTGAGCCCGTCACCCCGGAGCGGCCGACGATGGCCTCCATCTCGAAGGAGGCCGCGTACCTCCGCGATCGCAACGAGATCCTCGGCACGGAGGTCAAGGAGCTTCATCACGAGACCGTCTTGAGGACGCTCGACGAGCGGGCCGCCGTTCTCGGCATGCAGGATCCCGGCGAGATCCTGGAGGCGGTCGGTGCGGAACACGGCTTGTCCTGGTCGACCGTCGCCCGGATGATCGGCGTCACGCCCACCGCGATCAGAAAGTGGCGCCGTGGCGAGCCGATCACCCCGCAGAATCGACAGCGGCTCTCCCTGCTTCTCGCGTTCCTCGAGCTGCTCAAGTCCCCCTTCCCGGTGGCCGATCCAGGCTCCTGGCTCGACATGCCCCTGTCCTCGGAGGCGACGGTGTCCCCAGCCGACTTGTACGCCGCCGGCCGACGCGATCTGCTCGTGGACTTCGCGAGTCGTCGCCAGGGCGCCCACGCCATCCTTGACGCCTACGACCCGGACTGGCGGGCGCGTCATCTGGTGGACGACCGGTTTGAGGTCGTTCCAGCACCGGACGGCGAGCTCTCGCTCGTCGAGAAGCCAAGAGAGCGCTAGAGCTGGGGTAACGGCCCTAGCTTGGGAGAGTGGCAGACATTCTTGGAGCGCCTGAGAGCGAAGACGACCTCTACCTCGCCCGCGCAGACGAGGTAGAGCCGTACCGACCCGCTCTACAAGGCGACGTCTTCCGCGACGTCACGATCCCTGGCGTCGAGACCGAGCACGAGTACGCGATGGTCATCATGCACCCCTGCTCCATGCGCAGGGGGCCGGCTCTTCTCCCCCGGATCCAGATGATCCCGGTCGCCAGCTACCAGAACCTTCCCTTCGACCAGTGGCCGCTCGGACACTCGCGCGTCTTCCCGCTGCCGAACCTTCTCGCTGGTGGGAAGAACTTCGCAGCCTCGTTCCTCGAGACCGGAATGGTCGCGAGCGCAGAGCTCCAACCCGATCGCCGCGTCGCGACGCTGACTGAGAACGGCGTCATGCTGCTCCAGCAGCGCTACGTGCACTACCTGACGCGCGTTGTGATGCAGATGTCACGGCTGCGGCAGGTCTCCGAACACATCCTCGTCGAAGCAGAGCTCCAGGAGGACTGGTGCGCCGACCTCGTCCCGCCTCGCACCGCAGGGGGCGAAACGCTGGCCACTGCTCTCGAGGCAGAGTCGAAGCAGTTCCACGACTTCATCACCCACGGGGCCGGCGACACGTTGCAGGAGATGCTCCAGGATCCCGTGCGTCAGAGCGATGTGCGTCGCCGCGTACGGCAGGAAGTTGCTCGTCGCCGAACCTCGTGACAGCCATAACGCTCCAGGCGGTCCGGTGACCACCGGCTTCCCCAGCCCGGTGGTCACCCCCAAACGCGCCCGAGCGGAGCGGAGGGGTTGACGGGGCGAGCACGGCGGCCAGGACTAGTAGGCGCGCTGGCATGGGCCAGTGTTGCGGTATGCACCCTGAGCCGCGGAGCGTGAGTTAGCCTGGAACGGTGTGGCTGAAAGCCCCTCGCCCTGGCCAGATAGTCGTCTTGAACGGTGCTCCGAGGTCTGGGAAATCGTCGATCGCAATGGCGATCCAAGAGGCTTTTCCCGGGACATGGATGAGCATCGGAGTCGACGCTGCCCGTGTCATGACACCGCCGCGAGCCCAACCGGGTATCGGCCTTCGCCCGGGCGAAGCTGCGCATCCCGCCGCGCCGTTCGTACCTCTCCTTTATGCAGCGCTATACGACTCGGTTGCGGCGCACAGCAAGCTCGGGTTGAACGTTGCCGTAGACGTGGGGCACTACGACTCGGAGATCCTGGCCGACTCGGCGCGCCGACTCGTCGGGCTTCCCGTCCTATTTGTCGGCGTCAAGTGCTCGGTCGAGCTGATCATGGAGCGGAGACGTGCGTCTGAGCCGGGACGCTACGTCACCGCTGACATGAACGTAGCAATACCGACGCCCGTACTTCGATGGCAGACCGAGGTTCATGCGCAATGGACATACGACCTCGAAGTGGATACGTCCACTCACACCGCTAAGGAGTGTGCTCACGTTATCCGGCAGCGGCTCGACGCGATCCCCGTGCCCGACGCGTTCGCACGGCTGGCGAGGCATTGACGCTGTCATGGGCCAGCGTCCGGAGCGCACCCTGGGCTAGCGCTAGGCTCGACGCCGTGGAGCTGAGGAGCCTACGCCTGTGAGCGAGGAGCGCCCGCTCGTCGGCGGCGCAACGGCGGAGGGCATCATTCGCATCGGCGACACCGTCAGGAGACCGCCTGAGCACTGCACGCCGCTGATGCGCGAGGTGCTTCTGCATCTGGAGCAGGTTCGTTTTGACGCGGCGCCGCGCTGGCTTGGCTTTGACGAGCGGGGCCGCGGCGTTCTCAGCTGGGTCGACGGCGAGACCTTCACCAACCGAGGCCAGATGCACCCGTATATCGGTGATCCGCCGAGCCGCGTCACGTTCTCTGACGAACAGGTCGCCGCTGTGATGCGCCTGTTGCGGCGCTACCACGACACCTTCGGTGGCGATGTGATCTGCCACGGCGACTTCGGTCCCTGGAACATCGTCTGGCGGCAGGAGTTCCCGTCCGCGGTGATCGACTTCGACAACGCGTACCGAGGCGACGCAGCCGACGATGTCGCATACGCGCTCAGGATGTTCGTTGGCTACGGCTTCGCATTGGCAGACCCGGCCGAGCTCGTGCGGCGAACTCGCGTCGCGATGGGAGCCTACGACGCCGACTTCGACGTGTCCGCAATCCTCGAGCGTGAGTACGACCTAGCTGAGGAGCGCTGCCGGCGAAACGGCTGGCATCGCCAACTGGCGAAGCTGCCTGTCGAGCGCGCGTGGCTCGCCGCGAACAGAGCCTTGCTCTAGCCCGTCGCCTGAACGAGCGTACTCTCGCCCGAAGAGTCCAAGACTCTCAGCTTCTTTGTTCGTCTGAGGCGACGGATGAGTTCCGCGTCGAGCAGAACGCGGCCGACTTTCGGGCCGGGGCGCTAGTCAGTCACCATTTGACCGATCGATTCGCGAACTCTCCGAAGCTGCCGAACTCGCGATCGGCGCAACTCGGACAGAACACCGCCACCTCGGAAGGATTGTCGTCCCGGGGATCGTCAGCGAGATAGGCCCGCCAATGACGGCCGGAGCCGCTCTCGAGTCCGCACTCGATGCAGCGAAGGATCACTCGCTCGATCTCACCCCGAGCGTCTCGGCGGCAGCTGCCAGGTCCGCGATACGGGCATCGCCGCCCTTCATCGCCTGGGCCGCGGCCACGCCGATCATCGACGTCAGCGTCATGTAGTCGGCAAACGCCATCTGCTCCGACCCGGACCGCCAAGCTCGTACCTGTTCGGGCGACGTGCCGAGCGCTTCCGCGGCGGCCGCCTCGTCCCATCCGAGGAGCCGGAAAGCGGCCTCGAGCAGTGGAACAGCCTCTCCACGCCGACGCCGCCCGGCTTTCTTTCTTTCTTGCTCCCCCGCCGCGTCCTTCGCCTGACTTACTTCGCCGGCATCCGCGAAGACGGCCCTCTGAATCTCGTCCGTCTGAATCCGGAGGAAGTGGGCGATGCGCAGTACGTCGTGGATCGGCGGCCTTGCCACGCGGCCGAGCTCCCAGCCTTCGATCGTCCCCGGCTTGATGCCGACAAGCTCGCCGATGCGCGTCCGCGAGTAGCCGGCGGACTCCCGGCGTTCCTGCAACAGCCTTCCAAGTGCGGTTTGAATCGGGCTCACGTTCTCCTGCGATCGTCGGCGCGGCAGGAGATCCACTGCCGCAAGTGGATCGTCGCATTATACCCGCCTTTTGCGACGTGTCCAGTTGTTTCACTGGATATGCAGTGGATCATCTGTTATCGTCGAGTAGCAGTAGATTCACGGAGAGGAGGCGCTCATGCCCAGAGAGAACGGTGAAGTCGCGGATGGAGCACTGTGGTCGGAGACGGAAGCGCCGCTGCCGCTTCTCGCCTCCCGATCCGAAACCGCCGCTAGCGCTGACGCGGCGTTCAACGGCGATCGAGCCGCTGCAGGCGGCTTGTCCCAGCGACAAGAGGAGAGCGAGCCGTCGGCAGCCGACTTCGCGGCCGAGCGAATGCTTCGGACTCCCACGCGGCGACCGGACTCCGGCTGGCGGCTGGCACTGTTTCACCTGAGCGGCGGCCACGTCCGCGTGGCCCCGAGCGCGGCCGAGCTTCGCCAGCGGGAGCTCGTCGCACGTGTAAAGACGCCGATCCGCGGCTGCCGGAAGATCGCCTTCATCTCTCGCAAGGGAGGTGTCGGCAAGACGAGTACGTGTCTGCTCGCCGGCCATACGTTCGCGGCTCATCGGGGGGATCGGGTCGTCGCGCTCGACGGCAACCCTGACGCGGGAACGCTCGGTCACCGTATTCACCGCGAGACGACGGCGACGGTCACGTCGCTCCTCGCCGACGCGGACGAGATCGAGCGGTACGCAGACGTTCGCGCGTACACGTCCCAGGCGCCGACGCGGCTCGAGGTCGTCGCCGCGGACGACGATCCTCGAGTTACCCAGGCGATCGGTGAGGAGGAGTTCAAGTGTGCGATCCGCCTGCTCGAGCGGCACTACAACCTCGTCTGCCTCGACACCGGGACGGGCGTACTCGAATCAGCGACTCGCGGGATTCTCGACGCAGCCGACCAGGTCGTCGTCGTGATCGCGCCGAGCCTCGACGGAGCGCGCGCGGCGAGCTCGACGCTCGACTGGCTCGCGGAGAACGGATACAGGCACCTCGTCGAAGGTGCGGTGGGGGTCATCAACGGTGTTCGCCCGCACAACGGCCTCGTCGATCTCGACCGGATCGAATCGCACTTCGCCGCGCGCTGTCGCACCACCGTTCGCATCCCCTGGGACTCGCATCTCGAGACCGGCGCGGAGACGGTCGTCGAGGAGCTTCAACCCGAGACCCGTCAGGCATATCTGGAGCTCGCCGCGGCCGTCGCGGTGGGCTTCGCCGATCCATCCGGAAGGAGGTCATAGAGCCATGCAAGTCATGTCAACCATCATCGTCGCCGCCACGAGTCTCGGCGGCGATCCGAACGCCAGGGGGCTGCCGGGGAGCCCTGCGTTGCAACAGCTCGTCGGAGGGCTCGCGTTCTGGGGGCTGCTCGCGGCGCTCGGCGGTCTCATCATCTCGGCTGCGGCCTGGGCGCTCAGTGCTCACGGAGGTAACTACCACCAGGCCGGGATGGGCAAGCGCGGGACGCTCATCTCCGCTGGTGCGGCCCTCCTGATCGGAGCGGCGCCCGCGATCATCGCCTTCTTCGAGGACCTCGGGAACACGGTGAGCTAGCGACCGCCGTGCGACGGGTCGATGCCCACGTCGAGGGACCGCGGGAAGGCGGCAGGCGCCGAAACTGGCTCACTCGGAGCCTGGCAGCGATCCTGCTGCTGGCCGTCGGTGCCGCCATCGGAAGTCGTGGGTTGTCGGAGACCGGCACCGTCGAGACGCTCACCGTCACCGTCTCGACGCCGAAGGTCCGGGCGAAAGCCGTCGCCGGCAAGCCAGCCCGCGACGGCAGCGGCAGCGGCGGCGGCTCCGGCTACGAACGTACGCGCGACGGCGCAGCGACCGCAGCGACCGCCTACATCGGCGCGCTCGACGGTCGGGCGATCCTCGACGCGCCCCGCCTGCGCAAAACCCTCACGTCGATCGCCTCGGCGGGGTCGCTCGATGGCCTCGTGCGGGCGTACGAGCAGGCTGCGAGGGAGACGCGCGCACGGCTCGGCGTCGGAACGGCTCCTGAACCTGTCGTGATCCTTCGGGCTGTCCCGGTCGGCTACCGGCTCGACCGCTTTACGCCCGACGCAGCGACCGTCTCTCTCTGGCGCGTCGGCATCGTCGGGAGCGGGGCGACCGTCGAGCCGCAGCAGTCGTGGCGGACCGAGACGGTCTCGCTCCTCTGGGAGGACGGGGACTGGAAGGTCGCCTCGTTCCGAAGCTCGCCGGGGCCGACACCGCCGCTCGCCCCCGCCATGGCCACGTCGGCCGGTGAGCTCTTCGTCCTGGTTCCTGAGTTCGAGGAGTTCATGCGTGCGCGGCCTTGAGGGTTTCTCTCGCGCTCGCTGGCTCCGCGTCGCGCTGGCGCTCCTCGTCGCGGCGCTCTCGATCGGCGTCCGGGCGACACCCGCGCCTGCGCAGATCGTGCCGCCTGTCGTCAACCCGTGTGACCTGCCCGGCGCCGACCTGGTCTGCGACGTAGCGGGCGACGTCGTCGGAGGCGTTGCCAGCGCGGCGGGCGACTTCGTCATGCGCGGCGTGACCGTTTGGGTCACCAACGCCGCCGTCTGGGTGACGGGCAAGGTCGGCGACCTGATCGACGCGACCGCGAGTCCCGACATCACTGCGGAATGGTTCCGCGGCCAGTACCGCTCGATGATTGCGGTGGCCGGCGTGCTGGCCTTGCCGATGCTCCTGCTCGCCGCGATCCAGGCGCTCTTACGGCAGGACGGCTGGATCCTGATTCGGTCGGCCTTCGGCTACCTGCCGATGGCCTTCATCCTCGCCGGAGCCGCGATCGTCGGCACGGATCTCCTCGTCTCGATCACGGACGACCTTTCGGCGATGGTCACCGCAAGCCTCGGCGGAGGTTCGGACAACCTTCTCGAGTCGGTCGGCGACGCGTACAGCACAGCGATCGAGGACGACTCGGCCGACGTGGTGCCGCTTTTCGGCGTCTTCCTGGGCGCGATCATCCTCGCGATCGGAGCCTTCGTCCTCTGGCTCGAGATGGTCATCCGGGACGCGGCGATCTACATCGCTGTGTTCTTCCTTCCGCTGACGTTCATTGCAATGATCTGGCCGGCGACGAGTCGCTACGCCCGGCGACTGGTCGAGTTCCTGATCGCGGTCATCCTCGCGAAGTTCGTCATCGTCGCGATCATCGGCCTCGCGTCGGCCGCGATCACGAACGCGGGCGCGATCGGCGGTGACGAGGGTCAACTCTTCGAGCGCATGATCGCCGGCGCGGCACTGCTCGTCCTCGCCGCCTGGTCGCCCTTCGCCCTGCTGCGGCTCATTCCGATGATGGAGATGGCGGCGGCGAATGTCGTGAGCCAGCGCTCCTCGATGTCGGGTGCCGCGCAGTCAGCCGGGATCTCGAGCCCGGCCACGTACATGCGCCAGGCGATGGACCGCCACTCGCGGGCCTTCGCATCCCCGGCCTCCCCGGCCTCCGCCGGAACGATCTACAGTCGAGCCGACTCGAGCGCCGACCCATCCTCGGCTCGGTCTTCCGAGATGAGGCGTGAGACGAGAGCCGATTCACGCACCGTGCGCGAGAGCCGATCCGGCTCCTCCTCCGGCGCGCCGAGCGGGGCGACCTACGCACCGCCACGTCCGAGCTCCTCAACGGACAGCACTCCCTCCCGGGATCAGCCCTCGCCACCCGCGCCTCCGAGGCGTACGCCTCGGCCGGAGCAACCGAGGGACGGGCGATCACCGGATGAGGATCGCTGAGCATTGGCGGAGGAGGCTCGCCGCTATCGCTTCGGACCGCTCGAGCGGCGCGGGCTGGTCGGATCGCTCCGGCCCGTGCAGGTGTTCGTGATCGCGGGCAGCCTCGTCGGCGGCGTGATCCTGATGCGCGCGCTGCCAGGCTACGGTTTCGTCGCCGCCCTCGCCCTTGTCCTCGCCGCGCTCGCGTTCTGCTTCTGGCCGATCGCGGGCAGGGCGGCGGAGGAGTGGCTGCCGGTTGCGGGCGGGTTCGCGACGAGACGGGCGCGCGGCCGGCATCGCCACCTCTCAACTGCGCCGCAGGCGGGCGTCAGCGTCGACGGCGACGGGCGTGTCGAGGCGGTCGTTTCTCTCCCCGCTGCGGCGGGCGGGCTCGAGCTACTCGCCGCGTCGCTTCACGGCGACGCGGTCGGGGTGGTCAAGGATCGCCGCGCCCGCACCTACACGGCCGTCCTCGCGGTGAAGGTGACGTCGTTCGGCCTCCTCGACCGCGCCGAGCAGGAGACGCGGCAGGCGAGCTGGGGCGGCGTCCTGGCGAGCCTCGCCCGCGAGGGCAGCCCGGTGAGTCGGATCCAGTGGGTCGAGCGCACCGTTCCCGCCGACGGCGACGAGATCGGCCGTTACCTGGGCGAGGCCTGGGATCGCGGCACCGTGCCGCTGGAGTCGCTCGCGATGCAGTCGTACCTCAACCTCGTCGGCTCCGCACCCGCGGTCACGACGGACCACGAGCTCTTCGTTTGCCTCCAGATCGACGCGAAGCGCGCATGGCGGCAGATCAAGCGGGCGGGCGGAAAGCACGGCGCCGACGCCGGGGCCTGCGCCGTCCTCTTCCGCGAGCTCGAGGCGCTCGGCGAGCGGCTCGGAGCTGCCGAGGTCCGGGTGATCGGCGCGCTTCGGCCGGGGATGCTCGCGCGCGCAATCCGGGTCGCTTTCGATCCCTGGTCGCGGCCCGGCCTTGCCCGCCTCGCGGTGGCGGACGCCGAACGCGACGGGATCGACGAGGGCGCGGCCTGGCCCGTGGCGACGGAAGCGTCCTGGGACGCGTACAAGAGCGACGGCGCCGTGCACGCGACCTACTGGATCGCAGGCTGGCCGCGCACCGATGTCGGCGCCGCCTTCCTCTCGCCTCTTCTCCTCCACGCCCAGGTGGTGCGCGCGGTCGCGGTCACGATCGAGCCGATCTCACCGCTGCGCGCGATCCGCGAGGTCGAGGCCTCGAGAACAAGCGACGCCGCCGACCAGGAGCTCCGCGGCCGCATGGGCTTCATGGAGACAGCTCGCCGGCGGCGGATGGCCGAGTCGACGACGCGCCGCGAGGAAGAGCTCGCCGACGGCCACGCCGCCGTCCGCTTCGCGGGCTACGTGACCGTCTCGGCCCGATCCCTCGAGGAGCTCGAGCGCCACTGCTCGGAGGTCGAACACGCCGCCCAGATGGCCCGCCTCGAGCTTCTCCGCCTCTACGCGCAGCAGGAGCAGGGATTCACGTACACGCTTCCGCTCTGCCGGGGGTTGCAGTGAACGCGTCAGTGGAGTCCTTCGCCTATTGCCGTTATTCCGCTCGCGATCATCACGACGCTCGTGAGCGCAGCCGATACCTGATTGCCGGAGCGTCGAACCGCGAAGGCAGACGTCAGAATCGCCAAGGCCACAAGCAGCGCGAGCCAGGCGCCATTCGTGTTCGCATCCCAAAAGCGTCGCAACCCGGGCGCGTAGTACGGATCGAAAGCAACCGCGCGGCACAACGGGAAGAGGGCAGCGACAACAGGCACGGCGATGAACGCCCGGGGACGGGTCAGGAGCCTTGCAGCGGGGCCGACCGCGGCAGTGAACAAGAGTGCAATCCCTCCAAAGACCAGAAGGAGAATTGGAATCGTGAAAAAGAACGAATCCAGCGGCGGACCTTCGCCCGGGACGGTTCCGATGTGGAGAAGCTCGATTCCGACTGCGACCTGGTAGACGGCGCCGATCAGTACGACTGCGAGCCACAGCAGGATCACGGTCGATGCGAAGCGCCGGTCGAGGATCACCGCCGAATTATCGTTCAAACGCCTGCATCAGCCAGGAGTAATCGGTGAGGCCGAAGGGACAACCCGGTCACCGGACGACTACGGCGCACATCCAAGCCGCATACCCCTTCGTGGCCGAGGGCGGCCTCGGCGGGCGCGGGGTCTACATCGGCCGCGACGTCTACGGGGGCTCCTTCTGCTACGACCCGTGGGAGCTCTACGGTCACGAGCTGACGAGCCCGAACGTGGTCGTGCTCGGGATCGTCGGCCGCGCGAAGTCGAGCCTCGTGAAGACGTACGTCTTCCGGCAATCCGTCTTCGGGCGGCAAGCGTGGATCGTGGACGTCAAGGGCGAGTACGACCGGCTCGCCGAGGCGATGGGCGTCCGCCCGATCGCGCTCTCGCCCGGCGGCGCGGTCCGGCTCAACCCGCTCACGCCGCGCGGCGGCCCGGAGCGGCAGCTGAACCTGCTCTACAGCGTCGCAGCGGCCGCGCTGGAGCGCCCGCTGACGCCGGAGGAGAAGCGCGCGGCGCAGGAAGCGCTCCACGTCCTCGAGCGCCGCTCCGAGGGCGAGCCGACCCTCCCGGCCGCAGTCGACGTCCTCATTCATCCGCCCGGCGAGATGGCGGACGCGCTGGCGATGACGCTGGAGGAGCTTGCGGTAGCGACCCGGCCGATGGCCTTCGCACTCGACCAGCTCTGCTCAGGCAACCTGCACGGGATGTTCGACGGGCCGACGACGCCGGGGCTCGATCTCGACGCGCCGCTCGTCGTCCTCAACCTCCGCGCTGTCCTGAACACGCAGACGACGGCACTCGGCATCCTCATGACCTGCGCAACCGCCTGGCTCCAGGCGATGATCGAGGCGGAGTCCGACGAGCGAAGCGCGAAACGGATCGTCGTCGTCGACGAGGCGTGGCGGATCCTTTCGAATCTCGGCATCGGCGAGTGGCTGCAGCAGTCGTTCAAGCTCTCCCGCGGCATCGGCGCGCAGAACGTGGTCGTGATGCACCGTCTGTCCGACCTGCGCTCCGCAGGCGCGGAGGGATCGCGTGAGGTGCGCCTCGCCGAAGGCCTCCTCGCCGATGCCGAGACGAAGGTCATCTACGCCCAGCCCCCCGACCAGCTTCCGGCGACGCGGGAGCTCCTCGGCCTGACGGATACCGAGGCCGAGCTGCTGCCGCACCTGCGGCGCGGCTGGGCGCTCTGGAAGGTCGGTCAGCGCTCGTTTCTCGTGCAGCACCGGTTGTCCGCATTCGAGCGAGAGCTCGTCGACACGGACGCTCGCATGGCGGTGAAGGCGGCGTGAACACCGGGAGTACGCCTCGACTCCCCGTTGGAGGGGGCCAGACGGAGACGAGCCCGGTGGAGACGCTCGCGCTCTGGCTCCTCGGAGCGCTCATCGCCGTCGGAGCGCTCCTCTGGATCACGGGCCAGCTCTCGGGTCGGCTGTTCGGTGGATCCTGGCCGGAGATTCGTGTCTCCGAGATGGGCTCAGTCGCGGCGCGGTTCCCCCATCACATCGGCGATCCGGCGCAAGCGTGGCCCGAACCAGCCCGCAAGCTGATACCCGGCACGGTCGCCTTCTACGGGACGTTCGCGGCCATCGTCCTGCCGAGCGCCGCGACCTTCGTACTGCTCTCGCTCCGCCTTCGCAATCGAGGAGGCGGCTCGGCCAGAACGGCGCGCTGGGCACGCCCGCGCGACCTTCGCTCGCTCCTCGTGCGTCGCCATGCGCCGGGCCGCCTGATCCTGGGACGCGCCGAGGGCCGGCTTGTCGCGGCGGAGTCGAGGCAGTCGGCGATCGTGGTCGGCCCAACGCAAACAGGGAAGACCACAGGATTCGCGATCCCAGCGATCCTCGAGTGGCAGGGGCCGGTAGTCGCCACATCGATCAAGACCGATCTCCTGAGAGAGACGATCGCCGCGCGCTCGGCAATCCCCGGTGCCAGCACGCTGGTCTACGACCCCACCGGCAGCACCGGCCTTCCGGGGGCCGGCTGGACGCCGCTACGAGAGTGCCTAACCTGGCAGGGCGCGCAACGTGTCGCCGAATGGCTCGTCCGCGGAGCGAGGCCGGGTGGAGGTGCGAGCGACGCCTCCGAGTTCTGGTTCGGGGCCACGGCCAAGCTCCTCGCGCCGATCCTTCTTGCCGCCGGGTGCAGTGGCGGCACGATGCTCCAGGTCGTCCGGTGGGTCGATGCCCAGGAGGACGAGAGCGTCCGCTGGGCGCTCGAGCAAAACGACGAGCAGGAGGCCCTCAGTGCCTTCGAGGCGATCTCGCTCTGGGACGACAAGACCCGCGGCAGCGTGTATGCGACCGCACAGACCGTCCTCATCGCCTACGCCGATCCAGGCGTCCTTGCCTCTGCCATGACGGCCGAGCTACGCGCGGAGCTGCTTCTAGACGGGGGTTGGCATACCGCCTACCTCTGCGCTCCGGCGCACGAGCAGCGCCGCCTCCAGCCGCTGTTCGCGACGCTTGTGCAAGAGATCGTGGCGCACGCGTACGACCGCACGACCGAGACGGGCAAGCCGCTCAATCCGCCTCTCCTGCTCGTCCTCGACGAGTGCGCCAACATTGCGCCGCTCCGCGACCTCGCGACGTTGGCATCGACGGGGGCGGGGCAGGGGATCCAACTCGTCTCCGTCTTTCAGGACATCGCGCAGATCAACGCGGTCTACGGTCGGGACCGCGCGCCGACGATCGTGTCGAACCACCGCGCGAAGGTGATCCTGTCCGGGATCGCGGACCCGCAGACACTCGAATACCTCGCGCGACTCCTCGGCGACGAGGAGGTGCGCCACGTGTCGGAGACCTCGGGCGAGGGACGCCACTCGACGACCGAGTCCGTCGCGTACCGTCACCTCGCCCCCGCGAACATCCTTCGTGAGATGCGGCCGGGGCAAGGCGTTCTCGTCTACGGCCATCTCGCCCCGGCGCGAATCACGCTGCGGCCCTGGTACAAGGACCGCCGGCTCCGTCAGCTCGCAACGCGCCCTGGTCGCCGTGTGGAGACCCCGCTACCGTGAACGTCATGCTCGAGGATCTGACGACGCTGCCGCCCAAGCGTCTCGAGAAGCGCCTGGAAGAGCTCGCCCGCGATGCGCTTCCGTGCCACGCGGCGACGGTGTTCGACGGCAATCCCGATGAGGGTCTGACCGTTGCGCTGCACGTCGACTCTCGCAAACGAGGCGATGTCCTCGACCTCGCGCGCGTTGTCGAGGACGATGCCGCCGTTGAGGCGTCCTGCGGCTGGTCGCTTCTCGCTCCGAGCCGACGCCATCCGTGCTGGCGCCTGCTCCTCCGCCTGAGCTTCGAGCGTCCCGTGAAGTGCGTCTACACCGTTGGTTTCGACGTCCGGGAGCATGCCAGCGACCCGCTACGCGCGACCCTACCGCTCCTCCTCGCTGCGAACCGGTTCGTCTTCGACTTCGACGGCCGCCTCGACCCCGAACTGCCGCTTGTCTGGATCGTCGCACCAGCCGCACGCGAGTGTGTCCTCGACGTGCTTTCCCAATCTCGAGCCTGATCTCGCTGCTCGCTTCCACCGGCGGGTCCGCGCGACGCAGCCGACAGCGCGTGTGCTCGACAGCCACTGTCGTCCTCCTGATTGGCCTCCTTAGCGGCTAAGCGGCGTCTCTTCCAAGAACAGCCGCTCATCGCCACTCTCGGGGCAGCGGCTGGATTTGCCACCAAACGCCCTGCGCCAACTCTGCGAGCCGCCGACGTGCTCGTGTCCGCGCGGTCTAAAGCGAAAACCCGGCACGCCCCAGTGGGTGGGGCACTCTCGGCATATGGACGCAACGCTAATAGCAGACAAGAAAGCAGCCGAGCAACGTGGACGCCATCAGGACGAGAGCGGCGGGGCATCGAATACGACGACGCGATCGCATTCGCGTAGCATCGTCTGTCCGTTTCGGCCACTAGTCTTGCCGCCGGGATGCGAGCAGGTTCGCGAGGTTGCAGCTCAGCGGAAGCGGGCGGCGTTCTCTTCGCAATAACCGCGAACGATGTCGACCCAGGCTTGGTACCAGTACCACGCGCCAGCGATCGAGACGCCGAGGCCTTTACCATCCTTTTTGGCGTCTAGCGATTTCCAAAGCTCCGTGTGGTGGTGCATGTTGAACTTTGCATAACCCTCGTTCTGCATGGTGTTCACGATGGCCTTCGGCAGGGACTTGGGCCTCTCCACCTCCTTGAACGCAATGTAGTCGCGGTTCACCGTCTGCGCGATCTCCGAATCCGGACGGAGGAACTCGATCACCTCGTCAGCCTGACCTGCCTTTCCGACAAGCTTGGGGACGAAGAGCATGCGGAACGCGAAGCGATCGCTGTTGAGCTCGTCCGCCGTGAGGTCGCTGTCGAAGCGCGCGATGTATGACCTGACGCTCGCAGGCAGGTCGGCTTCTGATGGGGACGAGAGCTGGTCGCGGGATATCCGAGCAAACTGCAGGCTGTAGCTCAGATGCTGGTCGATTCCGTACTTGTCTCCGAAGAGCTGCTTGACGTAGCGGTTGTAGTTGAGGCAGCACGCCTGATAACGGGCGCTGACGAACTGATCGAGCGTAGGGCTCATGTGATGCGTGATCTCATCCCTTAGCCCGATGAGGAAGGACAGGTTTTTCTGCGTCTCGTTGTCGAGGGGACACTCTGCTGCAGCTAGACATTTCCGCAGATCCCAGTACTTGAAGGACCCAGCAGCGGTCCGGTCATAACGACGACCCTTGCCTGTCCCCTGGTAGTACCTGTACTCGACCCGCGCCTGGCGGTAGTACGCGTGCAACAGATACGTCCAGGCGATGTTCATGAGCACGATGAAGTTCTCCGACTTGAACCGGATCAACGGGTTGTTGAAGACCTGGACGGCGGTTAGCGCGGCGTCCTGTGATTGGGCAACCAGCCGCATGGCGGTTGAGCGCATAGCCCGATCGTAGGGGCGACTCCGCAGCCCGACAACTACGCCCCTGGCCCTCGGCTGATTGCGCGGTCACCCGCTCGAGCTTGACAGCCTTACCTCTCGCGCGTGAGCGTCACTTCCTTGTGTTCCCGAGTATGCGGATCGCTTTGCCGGCGACAACGCTCCGAGGTCTGGTCGAGTCTCCGAGGCTCGCGCTTTGACTCGTCGAGCAACGCACCAGTCTCGGTGAGCCCTTCATGCGCGAGGTCGATCGCGCGTCGTTGCAGCTGGACTTCAGCGCGCAGCTCGTCACGAGCCCGTCGACGGAACGCTCCGCACAGCGCGAGCTTGCGTTCAGCCGCTTCGAGCCTTACCTCAGCCGCGTCCCGCGTCTTCGAAAGCGCGCGGCGCTTCTGGTCGAGAAGCCGACGGCGCATCTGCTCCTCTTGGGTTAGCTCTGACCGCTCGATCTCTGGTCGCGCCTCATGCCGTGGGCCCGACGGCAAAGGTCGTTGATCGACGGCGAGTTCCTCAACCGCGGATTCTTCGAGTGCGCGGCCGAAACGAGTGAGCGGGTCACGGTCGTCGAGGTCGTGGAAGTGGCTCTCGTGCTCGCGCGGGTTGCCGCTGACGTAGAGGCGGGTTTCGGCCCGCGCCCGTGAGAGTGCGACGTAACCCCACTCTTGGAGGCGGGCCTCTCCCGCTCCGAGGACGAAGGCGCGCTCGACGGTGAGTCCCTGGGCCGCATGTCCGGTGAGTGCGTACGCGTGCCGGACGTCGCCCGCCTCGACGTACCGGCGGCTGAGCTCGACGGTCGGGCCTCGGTCGGTGGAGACGGTGAGTGTCCGCTGGTCGAGATCGACTCGCTCGACAGTGCCTGTGGTGCCGTTCTTGACTCTGTGCAGGTCCGAGTTGCGCACGCAGACCACACGGTCGCCGACGGCGAACTCGCGGCCGGGGATCGTGAGCCGCTTCTTCCCGAGCCGCCCGTCTGCCTTCATGAGCGAACGGGCGAGCTGGTTGAGGTCGGTGACGTCGCGCCGGTGAAGGGCGAGCATGACGTTGCCGGGGAGGTCGTCGCGGGCGTGCTCCCACCAATCCGCGAGCAGGCGCGCGCGCGTCGTAACAGGACTCTCGGAGACGACGAGTCGCTCGCGCTTCTCGGCGTAGGCGAGGTAGTCGCGGCCCACGCCGGCCCGGACCCGAGCAAGAGCGTCACGTTCGAGCTCGTCGCGCTGCCGGCGGTTCTCCGTCAGGACAACGGCGCCTTCACGCTCGACGATCCCCGCGAAGAGGCCGCCGGCGCCGACGGCGGGGAGCTGGTGCGGGTCGCCGATCAGGATCGCTTTCCCGTTTGCCTGCTCGACGAGCTCGATCACGGGCGCGAGGATGCGCGTCTCCGCCATGCCGGCTTCGTCGACGACGAGCACGGAGCCTGGGACCAGGCCCCCGTCGCGGCGCGCCTCTATGAGCAGGCGGTGAAGGGTGGTGGCCAGGATCCCGGTCTCGTCCTGGAGCTTCTCGGCGGCGACGCCCGACGGTGCGGCGCCCATGACGTGGATCCCTGCCTGTTCGAAAACCTGGGCGACGGCGTGAGTGGCGGTCGTCTTACCTGCACCCGCGAGGCCGACGACGCAGACGACGCGACTCGGGCTCGTCGCCACTTCGCGCAGCATCGTCTCCTGTTCGTCGGAGAGAGCGATCCTGTCGCCGCGCTCGATCTCGTCGAGGCGCCGCTCGGTGATCGACGGTGCTCCCGCATCCCGGCCGCGCTCGACTAACGCGAGCGTGGCCCGCTCGACGGCCACAAGCTCGGCCGTCGAGTAGCGGGCGGGGCGGCCCGGGCTGGGCCGCTCCCCGACGAGCTCGACGCCGTCCGTCCGAGTGAGCCTTCCGGCGAGCGCGCGCACACGGTCAGCGGATGCGCCGGAGACGTGCGCTGCCGCCCACGCCATGACGACCTCGGGCTCAGCAAACGCGGTCCGCTTCTCGGTCAGCCCCTGGGGCCCGAGCATGCGGCGCGCTGTCTCAAGTAGCTCGTCGCGAGAGAGCTCGCGGTGACGGGCGCGCCCGAGGAGCGCGCGCAGCTCGCGGGTGCCGAGGCCGTGTTCGGAAGCGCGAGCGCGCCAGTCCTCCCGAAGCTCGACCAGGTCGACCTGCTCCTTTCGCTCGCGCGTCTGGACTGCGGCGAGTTGTGCGGCGTGGAAGCCGCCGCCGCCCTGCCGTTCGAGCTGCTCGACGACCTGCGCGCGCCGGGTCGAGAACTCGCGGATCACCTCGCGTGGCACGTGCCGCAGCTCGGCCATGCCCTTCTGTGGCTGCTCCCATTCGACGCCGAGCGTGCGTGTGAGCTCGCCACGCAAGTGCGCTTGGTAGAGGTAGCCGGCGGCGAGCCGGTAGCTCTTGAGGATCGGCTCGCCGTCGAGCGCTCGCCACGTCCCGTCGCTTGGTGTCTTTGCCATGTTGGCGACGATCACGTGCGTGTGTAGGTGGGGGTCCTGCGCCCGGCTCGTGCGGTGCTGGTAGGCGGCCGCGACGAACCCGCTGGCGTGCTCGCGGTAGACGCCGTTGCGGCCGCGACGGGTGACGCACGCCTCGTCCTCGAGGTAGGCGAGCGCCGCCTGCCACGCCGACAGGTGGGCCTCGTTGACCGCCCGCCGCGTGCCCTCGTCGCCGAGCGCGTGCAGGAGGCTGACACTCTTCGGTGGGGAGAAGACAAGGTCGAAGCCCGCGACGGGAGCAAGCTTCCTCGTCTCGACCCGGCGCTCGTCGGTGAGCGGATCGATGCGCTCCACCGTGATTCGTCTCGCCTTCGGATGGCTGCGAAGCTCCGCCTCGGTCTGCGGATGGATGCCGCGGATTAGCCGACCGAGCTCGCCGTCGTGCACCAAGCCCTCGAGCTCAAGCTCCTGAGCGCCCCGCCCGACCCAGACGCCGGGCGACTCACCGCGGCCTGCGTAGTAGTCATCGAGCCCAGCGGCGACGGAGCGCTCGTAGTAGCCCTCCTGGCCCGGCGTGAGCTTCGCAATGCTCAACACGACACCTACTATAGCATCTCGACCCATTTATGGGTCGATTGATGCATCTGTGTCTCGCCTGATATCCAGGGTAGTAGGTAGGGCGGACGAATGCTGTTCAGGCTGCCTCATCGAGTGCCTCCTCGTCGGGTGCGGGTTGGTTGTCAGCGGAGGCCTGACGTTCGGTGAGGTGCTTCTTGACGGAGGCGGGTGCGACGCGGCGGGCGAGCTTGCCGATGAGCTCGGAGGACGCCAACAGCTCGGGCTCGTAGATCCCCTGCCGGTCGGCGTTCGGCAGACCTTCCGTGTCGACGAGCCGCTGCGCGACAAGCAGGCGCAGCACGACCGCGGCCGCGTCCTCCGGGGTGCGGGCGCGCGCGAGGGCGGCCATTGCCTCGGCGTGGCGCTCGCGCTCCGCCTCCGCCCCGCGCGGGTACTGGGTGGTCACCTTCCCTTGCTTGGTCGTCGTCGTCGGCTGGTCGACGCACAGCCGATGCGCCCAGGCCGCTGCGCGGCCGTGGTGCTCGAGGACGACCGAGCCGAGGAACTTGACCGCCTCCGCGTCGAGCTTCGGCTGCCACTGCGCGAGCGCCGCTCCGAGGTCGAGGTTGCGCGCCCGCGCGGAGACGCGCGCTTCCTGCTGACGTTCCCGCTCGCGGCGGCGCTCCTCCTTCGCCGCGTCGCCCTGCGAGCCGTCCGGCGGTCGAGCGTCGCGCTCGCCCTGCTTCCGGTCTGCCTCCGCGGCCGCGTGTGCGGCGATCTTCTGCACGAGCCGATCCGCGAGCCACTCCGCATCGGTGACGTAGCAGTGCTCGCGCCCGTTCCAGCCGGGGAGTTCGAGCAGGCAGCCGAACGCACGCGCGGCGTCCGCGTCGTCCTCGGTCAGCGCGAAGCACTCGCGGTCTCGCCGCTCCTCGGCCTGCAGGGCGTGCCAGTCGTGCTCGGACGCCTGCGGGATCTCGGGCAGTTCCGCGTACGCGTGCTTGACCGTCTGCGCGCGCTCGCCGAGCTTCGCAAGCAGAGCGGCGAGCCGGTCGTCTGCTGGCGGCACGAGCGGGCCTCGGAAGCCGCCGACGCTGTAGGCGACCGGGTGAACGGGGGAGCCGTCGTCCGTCCACTCGGCGCGGAGGACGTCGTCCACGATCTCCCCCGGCGCGGCAGGAAACGCCGAAGCGTCATTGGGACGCTCGACGAGCCAGAGCGAGGCGAGGTCAGCGAGACGCGGGTCTCGCTCCGCGATCCGCACGAGCGCGGGCGCACAGGCGAGCGGCAACCTGCGCGCGCCGAGCAACTCCTGCGCCTGATCGGGAAGACGCAGAAGGTCGAGCCGGTCGGCAAGCAGTCGCTCACTCTTACCGACGAGCTTCGCCACCTTGGCGGTGTCGCCGTGCCCCTCGACGAGACGGCGGTATGCGCGCGCTTCCTCGATCGGGCTGAGGTCGGCCCGGATGACGTTCTCCGCCACCGCGAGCGTGAGCGCCTCGCCGTCGACCTCGCGTACCTGCGCGGGCACCTCACGGAGCTTCGCCGCCTTCGCGGCACGGTAGCGGCGCTCCCCGGCGATGATCGCGTATCGGCCGTCACCGTCGCAGGAGAGCGTCAGCGGGGTGATGATTCCGTGCCGCTTCACGGACTCGATCAACTCCGCCATGCGCTCGTCGTCGAAGTCCGAGCGCGGATTGTCTGCGCTCGCGCGGATCTTCGCGAGCGGAACCATGCTCAGCATTGCGGTCATGCCTGCGTCCCTCCTTCGGTCAGGAGCGCGAGCGCGCGGTCCTTCAGCGCGGCCGGCTCGGTCGCGCGCTCGAAGCGCGCTTCGTGGTGGCTGCGGCCGGCGGTCGCGCGCGTGGGCTGCACGTGGTCGACATACGCGGCCACTGCTTGCAACGCACCCCAGCTCGTGCCGGTGATGTTCGCGAGATCGGGCGTCGCACGGTAGGCGGTTGTGATCGCCTCGCGGACGCGCTCGACGTTCCGCACGGCGCGTCCGCCGTTCGTCCGGTCGGGGTGCGGCTCAGGCAGCGGGACGAGCCGTGCGAGGAAGCGCTCGAACTCGGCCGCGCTCATCCGTTCGCGGAGCAGCCGTCCGCCGATCTCCTCCAACTCGTCGTAGTACTGCCAGGCGATCTGGAGCGTGCGGCGCGCGTCCACGAGTCGCGCGTCCAGGTTCGCCGTGTGGCGCGCCTTCCAGGTGCGCGCGGCACCCTCGAGCGGGAGCATCATCCCGTTCAGGCACGCGAGCCGGAACGGCGCGACGCTGATCGTGACGGCGAGGCCGCCGTCGTGGCCGTTGCGGAAGCAGAGGAGCGGGAGCACGTCCTCCCCTTCCGCGTCTCCGATCTTGATCGTGCGGTCGAGTTGCATCAGCGCGTGAACGCGCGCGCCGCCGCGTGTCTCGGCCGCGCCGAGCCAGTGCGCCTCCCCCGAGTCGGTGATCGCATCGCAGAACGCGAACGCCGCGCCGTTCTGGAGCGGCTCGTAGCCCTCGCCGACCACGCCGAGAACAGTCCGTGTGTCGCTGCGGAGGTTGGCTACGACGCGCGGCACGTGTGCCCGCGCGGTCGGGTGGCCGTCCTCGCCGATTGCGAGTACCGCTTCGAGCGGATACTGCTCCACCGTCCAGGCGAGACCGGCCGCGTCGATCATCGCCGCCGCCGAGCACGCTTCGCCCTTGCCCGCGCCGTGCACGACATCGCCCCAGCCGGACGGCCAGCGGCCGAACCAGAGCGGCGAGGTCGCGTCCTCGATGCGGTAGCTCGTTGTCTCCGTTGTCGTCATGTCTGCTTCTCCCTTCGCTATGCGGCGACGCGGTCGCCCGCTGCGACGATGAACCGCTCCGGCTCGTCCGCGATTGCCTGTCCGATGAATGTCGCGACCCCGGCTGCGAGCCAGACTGCCTCGCGCTCGGCGTCGTCGAGCCCGTCTCCGTAGCCGTCGGCTGCTGCCTCTGCCGCCTCCATGGGCAGCCGTTCGACGAGTCGAGTCTGCTGAATAAGAAACTCCGACAGCCGCTCGTGATCGATCCGGTACCTCATCGCTTCTCCTTCCTGTGAATCTGAGTTAACCCCTTGGCCCGTCATAAACCGCCGCACTGGGCGGCGTCACCTTCGGTGGCTGTGTGTCTCGGGGTTACTCGGGCCTATCCAGGCGACCCGTCTCACGAGCCCAGCGCTCGACGCTCGCCCAGCGCCACACGTCCGAGCGGCCAAGGCGTCCGACAGGTCGCGGGAACTCAGACCGGATCGCGAGAACGGAAACGCGGGCGCGCGAGATCCCGAGTCGCTCAGCGATGTCGGCCGCGATGACGAGCTCGGTTCGCCCATCGACGCGCATGCTCGGAGGCTAACTCAGATTAACTACGCGGTGCGAATTCAACTCCGTGATGGCCCGAATGCGATGTGTGCGGGACGTTGGCACTAGGCTCTGGAACTCATCACTGATCTGAGAGGAAGAGGTCGGTGGCAGATGTCACCACGCCCTGAACGTAGGCAGCAGGCAAAGTTTCATGCTCCGAGACGATCGCCTAGCTTCGGGGAGCCACAGATCGGCTCGTTCGTCAGCTCGCACGTCATCAACGGCGTCCGCTACGACGTCTTCGGCCGGCACGACGACAGCGGCGAAGGCTTCGCTCGCTTCGACATCTACGACGAGGACGGCAATCACATCAACGAGGAGGTCGTCCCCGAGCTCCCGCCGAGCCGAGAAATGGTCGGCGGCTTGATGAGACCGTGGCATGCCAGGCGCACGGTGCTCGTGCGCCCGACACCGGCCATGGCTGGCGGGTGGGTGTGGGTCGGCGACAAGGTCGAGCTCGCGCTCTCAAAGAGCTGGTGGCCTCAGTAGACCTTAAGAGTCGGAGTCGGAGTCGGAGTCGGAGTCGGCGACGGCGCGGCGAATGGCGACAACAAACGGATTGTCTTCGGCCTGAACATCCCGATCGAGCTCCGCGAACTCGCGCATCGACTCGTGCGACTCGCCCTTCATCGTCATCCAGGCAACCCACGCATCGTGCACATCGGCCGGCGTGACCGCGGCTCCCGTGGAGCGAGCGAGCGCGGCGTAGATCAAGAAGAGCGGCCACGTGTCCTCGCCGTCTGGAACGATGTCTTCCGATACTTGAGCTCGGATCCGCCGCGCCAGCTGCTCGAGGTAGTTCATCAGGCGAACCGCACGATCGCAAAGATGTAGATGGCGATGAACGCGAGAGGAACGATCTGCTCGACTAGCCCGAGCTCGGTATAACGCTCGCGGACTGGCAGCGGGTCTTTCTTCAGCAACTGCCATTCGCGTCTGAAGACGCGCTCCTTCTCCGGTAGCCCTTCCTCGAATTCGTCGATCACCTTGAACTTCGCCCTGTTGAGAAGCCGGTAACTCCGGAGCAGCAGAAACCAGGCGATGGCGAGCACGATCCCGAGCGAAGCCGCCAGCAACAGGCCGAAGTTGTCCTCGACAAGCCTCTGCGTGACCGTGCCACCCACGTCCTCAAGACGCCGCGGGCGCACGAGGCCGATCGCGGCGATGAGTGCAGTGTGCAGAGTCACGAATAGCGAGTTGGCCGTCGCCCGCCGTGCGGAGACGCGGTCGGCCATCTCGACAGCGAGCTCGAGAATTTTGAACTGGTGGTCTTCGGGAGTCGTACTCACACGCGGTTGATGAACGCCTTGATCTCGTCCCACGACCACGGCACCACCTTCTGCCCCGCCATTTCAGCGAGCACCGTGCGGTCGTCCTTGTAGGACCAGATGCCGAGGAGCGGCTTGTTCTCCTCGATGGCGCACTTAATCTCCCACTTGGCGCCGCTGGCGTTCGCGGTGTTCTTGCTGATCAGCGCGATCACACCGTGGCAGCCACGGATCCGCGCACGGCATCGCTCCTTCCAGTCCTCCTTCCACGGCTCCTTCACCGACATGTCGATGTATTCGAACGGCGAAGCGCCCAGCAGCGACTGACCCGTCAGGAAGTCCCGCTGCGTCTTGTCCTCGATGGCAAACGCTACGAAGATCTTCTTGTCCATCGTCTCCTCCTCATCGTGCTCTGGCTGAAGATCGTACGGCGGCACACGGACGCGCACGCGTTGCCAGCTGTTGAACCACGACCACCTTAGCCATGGCCGAAAGGGTCTCTAGGCAAGGCACCCGGTGCTGCATACGCTGGGCGTGCCTGGCAGACGGCGCGAGGTTCGACCGGAGGCCGGCTCTCCGGAAGCGTCGGCCGTCGGCGCGCAAGAAGACGGGGCGGCAGATGCCGCCCCGTCTTCTCTCAGCCGCTCGGTACTCCAGATGAGCAAGTGTCCGCGAGAGTCGGAGGATGACGAGGTAACGGCTAGTAGTGCTCGGCGACGTAAGCGTAAGCCCGCTCGAAGACGTCTCCAGTCGGGTCGATGCCGAACTTCTTCAGGGCTTGGCGGATGGCGACCTTGACCTTGCGGTCGCCCTCCCGGCTCGTCTGCCAGCCGGTGAAGCGGACGCTCATCACGACCTCGTCGATCTCCGCGACAACGCGCTCGATGATCTCGGGTGTGAACTCGGGCTTGTACTCCTCGAAGATCTGGGTCAGGGCGCCGCGTCGCTGGTCAGGGAGCAGTGACTCCGGCTCCTCGGCCTCCTCGCCCTCGACGGCAACGCTCGCCCCACTCTCGGCAACGTCCTTGCGTTCAGCCTCGACCAGGGCACGGGCGACTTCGAGGAGTTGCGTGAGGAAGCGGATGCTGTCCTCGGCGGCCTCGATCTTCGTCTGCTTGAGTGCCTCCAGACGCGCGGCGAGCGACTGGTAGACCGCGTTCTTCGAGTCTCCTCCGAGCTTCTTCTTCAGCCGGGCCTCAATCGAGTCGAGTACGTCCTCGGCGGTCGGCGCCGGGGCCGGGCCGGCGCCGGGCATGACCAGCCCGAGCTTGCGCAAAGCCTCGATCGTTTGCTCGTCGAGGACTAGCCGTCCCGCCTCGGCGCGGTCGATGTCGACGTCGGTGATGAACTGGGCGATCAGCGCGTGGGTCTTCGCACCGACCCGAAGCCAGAGCAGGGCATCCGGCGACGTTGAGGGCTGGACGGACTGGTAGACCTTCGCGAGCCACCGGTAGTCGTGCCGCCGGTCGCGGAGCGCCTCGTCCGGCCAGAGGAACTCGAACAACCCGTGCGCTGTTAGGAACTCGCGCGCGAATGCTGCGCGCACATCCTCCTCCAACAGACGCTGCTGCGCATCCTGGAGGCTGACAAAGTCGGCCTTCAAGCGGTCAATGCCCTCGAAGCGCGCGAGTGTTGCCTCCAGAGTCGCCTCGAACTCGTCGCGCAGCCGCTGGAGGTCTTCCTCGGGGGTGTGCTCGCGCTCGCGCGGGCGTTGTGCCTGGAGCGCCTTCGCGATTTCTTCGGCCAGGCCGACGTAATCGACGACCAGGCCGGCGGTCTTCTCTTGGCCGGTGTCCGGGTTCGTCCAGCGCCGGTTCGTCCGGGCGAGTGCCTGGAAGAGGTTGTGCTCGCGGAGCGGCTTGTCGAGGTACATCACGCCTTCGATCGGAGCGTCGAAGCCGGTTAGCAGTTTCGCCGTCACGATCAGCACCTTCAGCGGGTCGTGCATCGCCCTGAAGCGGGCCTTGATCCGCGCCTCTTCGGCGCGGTCGCGGTCGTATTGCGTCCACTCGTCCGGGTCACCCTTCGTGCACGTCATCACGACCGTCGACCCCCAGCCCTCGCCGTTCGCGTCGAGCAGGCGCTGGATCTCCTTCTGGTAGAGGACACAGAGTTCGCGGTCGTAGCAGACGACTTGAGCCTTGAGCCCCAGTGGACCGACCCGCTCGAGGTAGTGCTCAACGATGTCGGCGCAGACGGCCTTGATGCGCTTCTCGTTCTTCATCAACGTTGCCGTCCGCGTCGCCTTCCGAGCGACCGTCTCTTTCTGGCCTTCGTCGAGGCCCTCCTCAACTGCCATCGCGTCGAACGCCTCATCGAGGGCAGCCGTGTCGATGTGGTAGTTGATAAGCCGCGTCTCGGCGTGGATCTGGAGCGTGGCGCCATCAGCGATCGAGCGCTCGGCCGAGTAGCCGTTCAGCACGCGGCCGGGGTCGTCGGGATGGCCAAAGTTCTCGAACGTGTCGCGGTCGGTCTTTGAGATCGGGGTGCCGGTCAGGCCGATGTAGGTCGCGTTGGGCAGCGCCCGCCGCATGTCCATTCCCAACATCCCTTCCTGGGTGCGGTGGGCTTCGTCGCAGAAGACGACGATGTTCTCGCGTGTGTTCAGGACGTCCGCGTCTCTGAAGCGGTAGATCGTCGTGATGACCACGCCTCGCTTGTCCTCCTTCAGGTACTTCTGAAGCTGCTTCTCGCTGTCGGCGAGCGTTACCTGGGCGACTCCGGCCGAGGTGAACTCGCGCGCCGTCTGCTCGTTAAGCTCGAGGCGGTCAAGCACGATCACGACCGTCGGCGCGTCGAGTTGGCGGCGCAGCTTGCCGGCGGCGAAGGCCATCAGGAGCGTCTTGCCGGAGCCCTGGTGGTGATGGAGGAGGCCTTTCTTGCGCTCGGGATCTAGCGCTCGGCCGACGATCGCCTCGACGGCCTCAACCTGCTGGTACCGCGGGACGACCTTGATCGTCTTCGTCACGTCACCGACCGCAAGCGTCGCGTAAAGCGTGTAGGAGCGGAGAATGTCGAGTACGAGCTCGGGGGTCAGCAGCAGCTGGACGTTTCGGGTCATCCGCGCGAGCGACGGCATCATCAGCTCGTCCTCGGTCGTACCCCACGGCAGCCACATCTCCGGCGGAAGCCCGATCGGGCCGTAGCGGAAGTCCTTGCCCTCGGTCGCGAACGAGAGGACATTCGGGACGAAGAAGCCCGGCGTCTTCACCTCGTAGGTCTCGGAGATGTCCATCGCTGCGTTCAGCCACGAGACACCGTCCTTGACCGGCGTCTTTGTTTCGCCAACGACGAGCGGAAAACCGTTGACCCAGAGAACGACGTCGTACCGGCGCGGCTTCTGCCCGCCGACCTTGTAGGTCACCTCAGACGAGACGACGAGCCTGTTGGCGCGTGGGTTGTCGAAGTCGATCAGCTTCACCGGCTCGCCTACCAGCTCGCCGACGAACTGGTGCGACTCCAAACCGCGCAGCCAGGAGACCATACGCTCGTTCGTCGCCATCAACCCGTCGTTGTAGGCAGCAAGCACGAGCGCCCTGATCCTCGGCAACACCTCGTCCACCCGATCCGGCTGCTTCGCGATTAGCGGGTTGAACTGCTTGAGCGCCCAGATCAGATGCTCCTCGACCAGCACCTCCGTCTCGTCCCGCGCGAGCGCGTCCCCGGCGATGAACTGCCAGCCGAGGTCAGGCTGCGTGAGACGGTCGACGCACGCAGCCTGTGACGTGGAGGACTCGGTGAAGCTCGCCATCAGGCGACCGCTGGCTCAGTCTCGATGGTTGATCCCGACATTTTGGTGAGGCCGTCGTAGGTTCCGGGAATCACGTGCGTTCCCAGCATTAGCTCGGCGACGATGGCGTTGCGAAGTGCTCGGACGCTCGCCAGTCCCTGTTCCGAGGCTCTGACCGCACCTGCGTAATCCGCGAGGAGATCAGTCGCCGCTGCCTGCTCTTGTGGCGAAAGTAAGGGAACGTGAAGCTCGCGGATAATCGACTGGTTCACCTTCTTCATCGAACCACTCGTCCCGACGGCATTAGCCTCAATCTGCTCACGGACTCGACGCGTCGAGAGTGCGTGTGCGATGAATGTCGGATCTGCACCCTCCGCAAGTCCGAGACGGAAGATGAGGTCGCAGAGAAGCAGGTTGTCCGCTTCGACATCAACGACGCAAGCAGCACCAACACGGTCGAGTGTGTTCGAGCGTGTCATCAGCAGATCGCCCGACTTCACTTGTGCCGCGAGTTTGGGTTGGACGCCCGCGGGGAGAGCCTTGGCTTCATTCGGATCAAAGCGTGCGGGACGCACAGCGCTGATCTTCAGAACGCCCCATTCCTCGGGCGCGGGACGACGATCTAGGCAGCGCGGACTCTCCCCGACCTCGATCTTGGTGAGAAGCTCCGCGAACGAAACAAGTTCGGCATCTGCCACGAGTTCGTCGCGCGCGAGCTTCAGTAAAGCCGTAGCTTGTCGCGCCGCTTCCTCCGCCCGCTCAACAGTGAAATCGAGTACGCGACCGAGTCGAGCAATCCGTGCCTGCTCTTCAATTGGCGGCAGAGGAATCTCAAGCGTCGCGAGGGTCTTCTGGTTCAGGGTCTTTCCCTTGACTGCAACTCCCACCGACAACGTGTAGTCATGAAGGGGCAGGTAGAGGCGGAGATAGTCGAGATCAACATTGCTGTCCCTCGGCTGGATCCAAACAATTGCCTCATTCGGAAAGAGGTCGCAAGCGGCGAAGGCAGTACGACCAATCGTCAGCTTGAAGCTCATCAGCAATGCGCCCGCTGGAACGCGTTTGGCCTTACCTTCAGCTTCGGCAACATCGGTAACTCCCTCCCGTGACGGAGAAACTGCCCGAACGCCGCGCATATCGGCGATGGTGCAGAACGGCCGCTCGAGATCCGTAGTCCAATAACGCGGCTCGTCGCGCGAAGGTGTGCGACCGATGCTCAGATCAGCAAGATCACCCAGCGCCACGCGCGGCCACCCCTCAGACACCGAAGCCAGCCTCTTCCAGGTGCTTGTCGAGAACTTCTTCCGCTTGCCGCAGAGCTTCGCGTGATTCGAGGTAAGAGATGAGCGCTTCGCTAACGCTGATCGCCTGGGCCTGCGCATTTCGCACATAGCGGCCGATGCTCATATCCCAACCGTTCTCCGCAATCTCAGCAAGCCCAACGAGCGCGCACCCCACGCCGCCGTCTCCGTCAGCGTCTGCCCCGGTGTGATACGTCGCTACTACAGCCTCGATGTCTTCTTCGCGCATCAAGTTGCGGTTGCCCTGCTTGATAAAGCGCGCAGAAGCGTCGATAAAGAGGATCTTTCCCTCGCGCTCGCTCGGCACCGTTGCACGACAAACGAGGATGCAGGCTGGAAGTCCGGTGTTGTAAAAGAGGTTGGAGGGGAGCCCGATAACCGCCTCGATTAGCCCGGCCTCAAGAATGCTCTTCCGTATCTCCTTCTCGTCTCCGCTGCGGAAGAGCACTCCTTGCGGCATAACCACGGCGAGTCTCCCGGAGTCGCCTTTCATCACGGCGAGCATGTGCTCGACGAACGCGTAGTCGCCCTTCGTCGCGGGCGGCACACCGAACCGCGACCGCCCGTAGGGATCATCCGCCCACGACTCCCGCCCCCACGCGCTCAGCGAGAATGGCGGGTTAGCGATTACGAGGTCGTACTGCTCTAACGCGCCCTCTGCCGTCCTGAACCTCGGCTCTCGCAGCGTGTCGCCGCGCCTGATTCGGAAGTCCTCGATGTCGTGCAGAAAGAGGTTCATCCGCGCGATTGCGGCTGTCGTTAGCGAGACCTCCTGACCGGATAGGCGCAGCGTCCGTGCGTCACCTCCTGCTTCGCGCACCTCGTTGACCATCTCAACGAGGATGCCGCCGGAGCCGCAGGCGGGGTCGTGGCCGGACTCGCCCTCCTTCGGATCGAGGATGCGAGTCAGGAGGCGGACGACCGGGCGGGGCGTGAAGAACTCGCCTGCCTTCTTGCCAGACTCGTCGGCGAAGTACTTGAGCAGGTATTCGTAGGAGGCGCCGAGGATGTCGCCGGGCGTCGAGTCGGGGCCGAGCCTGAGCGAGGAGAACTCGTCGATGACGCCGACGAGGACGTGCTCGGGGAGCTTGTCCTTGTTCGACCACTGGACGTCGCCGAAGATCCCGGCGAGAGTCTCTGGGTTGGCCTGCTCGATGCGCTGGAGGATCTTCTGAAGACCGGCGCCGACGTTCTCCGTCAACTTGCGCACGTCGTCCCAATGGCACTTGTCAGGCAGGACGAAGCGGAAGTTGTCCGGGTGCTTGGCGAGCTCCTCGTCGCCATCGAAGCCTTCGAGCGCCTGCTGGAACTCCCAGTCCCAAGCGTCCGAGATCCGCTTGAGGAAGAGCAGCGGGAAGATGTACGCCTTGTAGTCGGTCGGGTCGACCGGCCCACGGAGGCGGTTGCAGGCAGCGAGCAGCTTCTGCTCGAGCTCTTGTTCTGTGATCATCGCGCCAGCCACCGTGTCCAAAGGATCATTGATGAAATCTAGGAGCGCGGGGAGAGCGGGCACGGGCTTTTGGCCTGAGACGGCCTCTCAGCCCGACATGGCCGTCGATCACTCGATCGAGTGAATCGGGCGCGAGCGGCTTTTTGAAACCGCGATCAGGTACGCCGCCAGTAGAGCAAGCACGAACGCGAGCGCGACGTGGCCGAACGGATTAGCGCCTGGCGTTCGACTAGCACTACTCTCGGCGCTCCAATCGCAGCGTGGCCGTCGGCGAGGTCTTCGAACTCGACCTAAGCTGCAGATGATGACGACTTCTCTACAACACGATTCGACGTTTTCTAGCGGTGTCGGCCCTTCGCCTTGCGCTGTCGACAGCGGAGTACGTGGCTGCCGTAGGAGCCGCGGAGTCCTGTCCGAACTCCGGGACCCGGAAGAAGCTGCTCAAGTCGCTCGCGGGTGGAGATTTGCGACCAGGAGGCCAGACACATGTGGCGCTCTGGTCGGTGCGGGAGATAGCGCTTCTCGTTGATGCGCTTCGGGCAGCAGATTCCTCTGCCGCTGCTACCGCCCTCACTAAACTCGAGCACGCGGGAACGAAGGCGATCCGTCACGCAGCCCGCAACCCCGCACCTCAACCTCCGGCGCACGAGGAGGCGATCCTCGCGAACGCGCGCTCGTCCGATCGCAAGCAGCGCGCGTGGCACGTCACCGGTGGGCGTCGACGGCCTCGCTAATCGACATGAGACTCAGCTCGCGGCGGTGACCCCGCTGGGAACCAGCCAAACCGTCGGGGCTGAACCCGCTTTGAACCCGCCGATGCGTCCTTGCGGGGCATTCGGTGGCAGGTACTGTCGCATGCCCGCAACGCAGAAAATGGCGGTTTTGCAGGGATGACCTTTGATCGACGGAAGCCGACGCGCGGACTCGAACCGCGGACCCCTTCATTACGAGTGAAGTGCTCTACCAGCTGAGCTACGTCGGCGTAAGCGTCTAGGTTAGCCAGTTTTCAATGCGAGACGATTCGCGCTCGACGTTCCTTCCCAGGGGCTCGTACCCCTGATGGGGGAGTGCGCTAGTCCTAATGGAGGAGGGCACTTCTGCCGAAATGGTAGGCGATGGACATTCGGCGAAGCCAATCGGTGAGATCTTCAGTCGCGTGGTTGCTCGTCGCGACAGGTTGCGCCCTGGCTGCGGTGTTCGCGCCGGCTGCGCACGCCGTGGCTGCCTGCGGCTTCGCTGGAACGACCGCATCCGTGACCTTGGGCGTGGCCGACACGGCGACGCTGGCCGTGGGCACGGGCGTCGACACCGGAAAGATCATGCTGAACGGAGTGGCCTGCGGAGCGGCGACGGTGATGACCACGGACACCATCGCAGTGACAGGCTCGACCGGCGCCGAGACCGTCACCATCGACCTGGGGGGCGGGCCTTTTGCTCCCGGCTTGACGCCCGAGGCAGGCGACGTGGCGGAGATCGAGTTCACGGTCGATCTCGCGGCCGGGACAACAGACCGTCTGAACATCACCGGCAGCGCCTCTGCCGATTCGATCGTCTTCGGCACCGCCGGCGCCAACCTCAACGGTGATCGTGACGTCGACGTGACCCTGGCCAATACCGCGCTGTTCACCGTCAACGCAGGCGCTGGAGCCGACACGCTTTCGGGGGCCGGTGCCGTAGGCACCGGAGCAGCCTTCGCGACTGCCCTCACGTTGAACGGGGAGGGAGACAACGACACACTGCTCAGCGGCGCTGCCAACGACACGTTGAACGGTGGTGAGGGAACCGACACGGCCGACTATTCGCGCGCTCCGGCCTACGTGGTAGTGAACCTTGCGACCACGACCGCCCAAAACACGCTCGCAGCCGGCACCGACACGCTGGTGGCGCTCGAGAATCTCACCGGGTCTGCGTTCGGCGACACGCTCACTGGTGACGGTGGGGCGAACGTTTTCGTGGGCGGTGATGGGGGAGACACGATCGCGGGCGGCGCGGGCAACGACGTGATCGACGAAGGGGCCGTGGCGAACGGCGGCGACTCGCTCAGCGGTGGTGGCGGCCTCGACACGCTGTCCTACGCCGCCCGTACGTCGAGTGTCTATGTGACGGCCGATTCCCTTGGGGACGACGGCGAGGCAGGCGAAGGCGACACGGTGGTGGCAGATCTCGAGAATCTCGTCGGTGGCACAGGCGACGACACGCTCTCTGCCACTTCGCTGGGCCTGGTCGGCGGCGCCGTCCAAAACGTGATCACGGGCGGTAACGGCAACGATCTGCTGCACGGAGGCCTGGGCAACGACACCCTCGACGGTGGCGCCGGCACCGACACGCTCGACTACTCGTCGGCAACCGCCACGCTCACCATCAACTTGTCCACCGGCGTTGCTGTCACCACCGGCACGGGGTCGGTAGGCGCCGGCACGGATCTACTGGTCGGTGCCGAGAACGTGCTCGGCGGTGGCTCCAACGACATCATCATCGGCGATTCGGGGCAGAACAAGCTGTTGGGTGGGGACGGCAACGACACGCTCCGCGGCGAGGGTGGAGACGACCAGCTCGACGGCGGCGGAGACTCTTTCCTGTTGCCGGGTGTCGACATAGTCGAGTACTCCACCGCCACAGGCGGCGCGGTGGTCAACCTCACCACGGGCTCGGGCACGGCGCCCGGGGCTGGCACCGACACCCTCGTCAACTTCGAGCATGTGACGGGGTCGAGGTTCAACGACACCCTCACCGGCGACCGGTTCATCAACACCCTCACCGGCCTCGCGGGTGACGACACCTTGGCCGGGCTGGCCGGCGCCGACACCCTCGAGGGTGGAGACGGGACCAACACCGCCGACTATTCCGCGGCGCCGAGCGGGGTCACAGTGAATCTGAACGCGCCCAGCACCGCCGGAGCCGCGGGAGCCGACGTGCTGGTCAGCATCCACAATGTGCGCGGCTCGGCATTCAGGGACGTTCTGTTCCCAAGCGGCGCTGACAACGTGCTGAGCGGCGGCGGCGGAACCGACGTAGTCGACTATTCGTTCTCCCTGTCGGGCGTCGTGGTCGATCTGGCAACCGGGTCTGCGGGCGTCAGGGGTGGCGACATGCTCTTCGACGTCGAGAACGTGACCGGCTCCCCCTTCAACGACACGCTTCAAGGCGATGCCGGGTCCAACGTGATCATCGGCGGCGCAGGGAACGATCGACTCGTCGGACGGGAGGGCGACGACACGCTCGACGGCGGCGCTGGGATCGATACGGCCGACTACTCTGACGCTTCGCGCCGGGTGACCGTCAACCTGACCACGGGAGCGAGTGCCGGTGGTGCGGGCGTCGACAGCCTCACTGCAGTCGAGAACCTCACCGGCTCGCGGTTCGCAGACCGCCTCGTGGGCGACGCCGGCTCGAACGTCCTGGCGGGAGAAGAAGGTGCCGACACGCTGCAGGGTCTCCAAGGCAACGACGTCTTCCGTGGTGGTCGCGGACGCGACACGGCCGACTTCTCGCGGGCGTCTGCGTCGACTTCGCCCGCGGGTGGTGTGGCGGTGAACCTGGCCACCGGCACGGCATCGGGCGAAGGCAGTGACGCGCTCGCCAGCATCGAAAACGTGGTTGGGTCGGACTGGAACGACAGGCTGACGGGAAGCCGCGTCGCCAATAAGCTGTGGGGCGGAGGCGGCAACGACACCCTCACGGGTGGCCGAGGCCGCGACCTGCTGAGCGGCGGCGATGGCAACGACCGCTTCCAGGCGCGCGACGGTGCCCGCGACAGGGTCCTGGGTGGCCGTGGGCGCGATCGTGGAACGATCGACCGTAGGGATCGGGTGGCGTCTCTGGAGCAGCGCTCGTAGAGGTCGCCGGAGCTTCCTTCAGGCGACGACGAGAGCCAGCACGGCCTTCGAGGTGTGCAGCCGGTTCTCGGCCTCGTCCCAGACCGCGCTCCGCAGGCCATAGAGAACATCCGCCGCGATCTCCTCTCCCGGATGCGCCGGGAGGCAGTGGAGGACGATCGCGTCCGGGTCGGCGAGCTCGACGAGCGCCTCGTCGACCGAGTACCCGGCGAAGGCGGCGAGCCGCTGCTCCCGCTCGGTCTCCTCTCCCATGCTCGTCCAGACGTCGGTGACGACGACCTGGGCGCCGGCGACGGCCTCGCGCGGGTCGCGCACGAGCGCGATCGCCGGGTCCTCGGGCTCGTAGCCCACCGGGGAGGCGCAGACGAAGTCGGCTCCGGAGAGCGCGCAGCCCTCGGCGAGCGAGGCGCACACGTTGTTGCCGTCGCCGACCCAGGCGACCCGCACGCCCTCGAGCGCGCCGAAGCGCTCGCGGATCGTGAGCAGGTCGGCGAGCGCCTGCAGGGGGTGCGCCTTCGCGCTCAGCGCGTTCAGCACGGGCACGGTCGCCCTCGGCCAGCTGCTCCACCTCGGCGTGCTCGTGCGTCCGGATCGCGAGCACGTCGAGGTAGCGCGCGAGCACACGCCCAGTGTCCGCCATCGTCTCGCCGCGGGCGAGCTGGAGCTGATCCGCGGCCAGGTAGATCGCTGTCGCGCCGAGGTGCGCCGCTGCCACCTCGAGCGAGACGCGCGTGCGGGTCGAGTGCTGGCGGAAGAGCAGGCCGACCGTCCGGCCCTCGAGCAGGCGGTGCGGCTCGCGCAGTGCCTGCAGCGACTTCAGCTCTGCGGCGAGATCGAGGACGGCGTCGAGCTCGGCCGGCATCCAGTCGCGCAGGCGAAGCAGCGAGCGACCGGAGAGGTCGACCGGAAGGGCGGGCGGCAGCTTCACAGGCCCCATCGTGCCCGCGCAGCGTCGACGGCTGCCGCCACCCCGCCGGGGCCGGGTGTGGGGCGAGCGCCAGCTGCGGGCGGCTCGAAAGTGCCGGCCCGAACCTGCGCTGCGATCTCCTCGTGGGCATCGCGGAACGGAACCCCGCTCGCGACGAGCTCCTCGGCGGCATCCGTTGCGAGCGCGGCGGGATCGGCAGCCGCCGCGACGAGCCGTCCGCGGTCGAGCCCGAGCTCCGCCACGAGCACAGTGAGCGCGCCGAGCGCGCCCGCCACGTCGCGGCGCGCCGCGAAGACGGGTGCCTTGTCCTCCTGGAGGTCGCGGTCGTACGCGAGCGGCATGCCCTTCACGACGGCCAGGAGACCCGTGAGCCGGCCGATCGCCGTGCCCGCCTTCCCGCGCGCGAGCTCCGCGACGTCGGGATTCAGCTTCTGCGGCATCATCGACGAGCCCGTTGCCGCCGACTCCGGCATACCTCGAGCCGCTCGACGCGGAGACGCTGGCCGCGATCATCGCGGACGAGCGGCCGGACGCGCTCCTCCCCACGCTCGGCGGCCAGACGGCGCTCAATCTCGCCGTCGAGCTCGCCGAGGCCGGCGTGCTGGCCGAGCACGGCGTCGAGCTGATCGGTGCGAGCCTCGAGTCGATCCGCACCGCGGAGGACCGCTCCCTGTTCCGCGAGACGATGGCCGCGGCGGGCCTCCCGGTGCCGGACAGCGTCGTCGTGACGTCCCTAGCCAATCTCTCCGAGATTGGCTTACCCGCGATCGTCCGCCCGTCCTTCACACTCGGCGGAAGGGGTGGTGGGATTGCTAGAACGCAGGACGAGCTCTACCGCCAGGTGGAGCTTGGCCTGGGTTCTAGTCCGATCGACCAGGTGCTGGTCGAGCGCTCCCTGGCGGGCTGGCAGGAGTTCGAGCTCGAGGTCGTCGCCGACACCGCCGGCACCTGCGTCGTCGTCTGCTCGATCGAGAACCTCGACCCGGTCGGCGTGCACACGGGCGACTCGTGGACTGTCGCGCCGCAGCAGACGCTGCCGGACGGCGAGCTGCAGCGCCTCCGCGACGCCGCCTTCGCTCGCCCCCGCGCCGTCGGCGTCGCCACGGGCGGCGCGAACGTCCAGTTCGCCTACGAGCCGGAGACCCGAGAGCTGGCGCTGATCGAGATGAACCCGCGCGTCTCCCGGTCCTCGGCGCTCGCCTCGAAGGCCACCGGCTTCCCGATCGCGAAGCTCGCCGCGCTCCTCGCCGTCGGCTACACGCTCGACGAGCTGCCGAACGACATCACCGGCACCGCGAGCGCCGCCTTCGAGCCCGCGCTCGACTATGTCGCGGTAAAGGCGCCGCGCTTCGACTTCGCGAAGTTCCCCGGCGCCGATGCGACCCTGGGCACCGAGATGCGTGCCGTCGGCGAGGCGCTCGGGATCGGCCGCACCTTCCCCGAGGCGCTGCTGAAGGCGCTCGAGGGCGTCGAGTCGGGCGACGCGCTCCCCGAGATCCCCGGCCTTCATCCCTACTTCACGGCCGAGCTCGAGTCGATCCGCGCGGCAGAGGCGGAGCTCGCAGACACGGAGGACGTGCGCGCGGCCAAGCGCTTCGGGCTCCCGGACGCGCGCATCGCCCGCATCCTCGGCGTCTCCGAGGCGGACGTGCGCACGCGCCGCGACCGGCCCGGCCGCCTCGCCGTCGACTCCTGCGCTGGCGAGTTCGAGGCGCAGACGCCCTACTACTACCTCTCGCACGAGCGCGGCGACGATGAGCCCACCGGCACCGGCGCGATCGTCGTGCTCGGCTCGGGCACGAACCGGATCGGCCAGGGGATCGAGTTCGACTACTGCTGTGTCCGCGCCGCGCAGGCCTTCCGCCGGCTCGGCCATGAGGTCGTGCTCGTGAACTCGAACCCGGAGACGGTGTCGACCGACTACGACACGTGCGACCGCCTCTACCTCGAGCCCGTGACCCTCGAGCGCGTGCTCGACGTGGTCGAGCTCGAGCAGCCTCTGGGCGTCGTCGTGTCGCTCGGTGGGCAAACCCCACTCGGGCTCGCGCGCGGCCTCGCGGACGCCGGCGTGCCGCTCCTCGGCGATCCGCTCCCCGCGATCGAGGCCGCGGAGGACCGCACCCGCTTCGGCGCGCTGCTGGGCGAGCTCGGGATCCGCGCACCCGACTGGGGCCACGCCGAGACGACCGCCGAGGCGCGTCTGCTCGCCGAGGGCCTCGGTTACCCCGTCCTCGTCCGGCCGTCGTATGTGCTCGGCGGGCGCGGCATGCGCGTCGCGCGCGACGCGGCGGAACTGGAGCTGGACGGTCCGGCGCTCGTCGACCGCTTCCTCGAGGGCGCGCTCGAGCTCGACGTCGACATCCTCTGTGACGGCGAGGACGGTTGGGTGGCGGCGATCCTCGAGCACGTCGAGCGGGCGGGCGTCCACTCCGGCGACTCCGCGTGCGTGATCCCTGCGCCCTCGGTCGGCGCGGCGCTCGAGACCGAGATCCGGGAGCTCGCACGCACGCTCGCGCGCGGACTCGGCGCACGCGGTCTGCTCAACCTCCAGCTCGCGCTCCGCGACGGCGACGTCTCCGTGCTCGAGGCGAACCCGCGCGCGTCGCGGACGATTCCCTTCGTCGCGAAGGCCACCGGCGTGCCGGTCGTCGACCACGCATGCCGCCTGCTCCTCGGCGAGCGGCTCGCCGATCTCGACCTGCCGGAACGCGTCGTACCCGAGCGCGCCTGGGCGAAAGAGGCGATCTTCCCGAGCGAGCGCTTCGCCGGGGCCGCCGACCGCGGCGTCGAGATGCGCTCGACCGGCGAGGTGATGGCGAGCGGGCCGACGCCGTCCGCCGCCTACCGGCGCGCGCTCCGCGCCGCGGGCCGCGCCCGCGGAATTGGCCTCAAGCCACAGCCGGTGAAGCGCCGATAGGGTCAAACGTCATGGCATCGGTGGACGTTCCTGTCGCCCTGCTCGGCTACGGCACCGTCGGGGCCGCGGTCAACCGCATGCTCGCCGAGGGCGGGGACGAGATCGAGCGCGCGACCGGACACCGCCTGCGCGTCGTGAGGGCGCTCGTCCGCGATCCCGAGAAGGAGCGCGATTTCCCGACCGGCGAGGGCGTGCTCACGACCGACTTCGCCGCCATCCTCGAAGACGACTCGATCGCACTCGTCGCCGAGGTGATGGGCGGGCTCGAGCCCACGGGCGGCTACGTGCTCGACCTGCTCCGGGCCGGTAAGCCGGTCGTGACGGCGAACAAGCAACTGCTCGCCCGCCGCAGCGCCGAGCTCTTCGCCGCCGCCTCGGCAGCCGGGGTCCAGCTCCGCTTCGAGGCCTCCGTGTGCGCCGCGATCCCAGTGATCAAGGTGCTGCGCGAATCGCTCGTGGCGACGAACGTCCACCGCGTGCTCGGGATCGTGAACGGGACGACGAACTTCATCCTCACGCGCATGGAGGGCGGCGCGTCCTACGAGGACGCGCTCGCCGAGGCGCAACGGCTCGGCTACGCCGAGGCCGATCCTGCGGACGACGTCAACGGCGCTGACGCGGCCGCGAAGATGGCGATCCTCGCCACGGTCGCCTTCGGCTCGCGCGTGCTCGTCGACGATGTCGCGTACGAGGGGATCGAGGGACTGCGGCCCGAGCACGTCGAGGCCGCGCGCTCGCTCGACGCAGTCGTCCGGCTCGTCGGTACGGCCACGCTCGTGGGCGAGGCGGTCGACGTCCGGGTCGGTCCCGCCCTCGTCGCCCGTGAGCATCCGCTGGCCTCGGTCGCGGGGGCGTTCAACGCGGTGATGCTGCAGGGTGACGCGATCCGCGAGCTGATGCTCGAAGGTCCAGGGGCGGGCGGGATCGAGACGGCTTCCGCGGTCGTCGCCGACATGGTGAGCGTGCTCGGGACGGCCGGCACCGGCTTCCTCCAGGGCGACGCCTGCTGGCGCACGCTCGACAAGCTTCCTCCCGGCGATTTGCCTGCCGCGTACTACGTGCGGATCGAGGTCACCGACCGGCCCGGCGTGCTCGCCCACGTGGCGGAGCGCTTCGCAGAGGAAGGCGTCTCGATCGCGCGCCTGACGCAGCATCTCGTCGGCGGCGCCGCGGCTCTCGACCTCGTCACCCACACTGCACCCTCGGGCCGAGTAGAAGCCGCGCTCGACGCCGTCGCCGCGCTCCCGGAGGTGCGTGGGCGACCGGGCGCGATGCGCCTCGTCGTCGAGCGGGGCGTCTGATGATCCCGACGCTGCTCGAGCGCTACCGGGCCTCGCTGCCGCTCACCGACGCAACGCCGCTCGTCTCGCTCGGCGAGGGCGGCACGCCGCTCGTGCGGGCGGAACGGCTCTCGCGCCGGCTCGGCCTCGACGCCTGGCTCAAGTGGGAAGGCGCGAACCCGACCGGCTCGTTCAAGGATCGCGGCATGGCGGTCGCCGTCTCGAAGGCGCTCGAGGAGGGCGCGCCCGGCGTCGTCTGCGCCTCGACGGGGAACACGGCCGCCTCGGCCGCGGCGTACGCGGCGCGCGCCGGCATCGAGGCCGTCGTCGTGCACGCGGCCGGCGCCGTCGCGGCGGGGAAGCTCGTACAGGTGCGCGCTGCGGGAGCCCGCCTGCTGCCCGTCGACGGCACCTTCGAGGATGCGTTCGCCGCCGCGCTCGAGCTGGCGGAGTCGAAGGGCTACACGTTCGTCAACTCGACGAACCCGCACCGGCTGGAGGGACAGAAGACGGCCGCCTTCGAGCTCGTCGAGCAGCTCGGCGGCACGCCGGACGTGCTCGCGCTCCCCTACGGCGGCGGCGGCAACACCGCGGCGTACTTCAAGGGCTTCACCGAGCTCGACGGCCGGCCGCCGCGGATCGTCCCGGTGCAGGCAGCAGCGCGCTCGACGACCGTCGCTTCGGCGATCCGGATCACGGACCCCGTGCATGCGCACGAGGTGGAGGAGGCGGTGGCGCAGACGGGCGGACAGGTCGTGACGGTCGAGGACGCCGAGATCGTCTCGGCGTGGCGTTCGCTCGCACGGGAGGAGGGCCTCTTCTGCGAGCCCGCGTCGGCGGCGTCGGTCGCGGGTCTCGGGCCCGACGTCGCGGCGGCGGGCGAGCGGGTCGTCTGTGTCCTGACCGGCCACGGCCTTAAGGACGCCGCCGCCTTCGACGAGCTCGCCGAGTCGGGATGAGGATCCGGGTTCGCGCACCGGCGACGACCGCGAACCTCGGTCCCGGCTTCGACTGCGTCGCCGCCGCGCTCGACCTCTGGAACGAGGTCGAGGTCACCGACGGCGCAGACGGACTTAGTGTTGAAACAACACTACGTCCCGATCCGGGCCACCTCGCGGTGCAGGCGTTCGCGCGCCTCGCGCCGCTCAATGGTCTCTCGTTCTCCTTCACCGACCGGATCCCACGTGAGCGCGGCCTCGGCTCGAGCGCCGCGACAATCGCGCTGGGGCTCGTCGCGGGCGCCATCGTGGCCGGGCACGGGTCTGACCCCGAGGAGCTGCTGGCCCTCGGAGTCGACCTCGAGGGTCATCCGGACAACCTCGCGGCGGCCCTTGCCGGCGGCGTCTGCCTGACCTGGGACGGCAAGATCGCACGCATAGCCGACGAGCTGCCTGCGCACCCGATCGCGCTGATCCCGGCAGAGCGGGTCGCGACTGCGGGGGCGCGCGCCGACCTGCCGGAGCACGTGGCCCACGTCGACGCCGCCCACACCGCCGGCCGTGCGACGCTCCTCGGCGCGGCGCTCGCGAGCGGTTCCGCTGAGCTCTTCGCGGCTGCTGCCGACGACCGCCTCCATGAGCCCTACCGCGCGGCGAGGGCGCCGCTGCTCACAGCCGTCCGCGAGGAGCTCCCGAAAGGAGCCCTCGCGGCGACCCTCTCCGGCTCCGGCCCCACTGTGATCGTCTGGGCCCACCAAAACGCGGTGGACGCCTGCGCAGCCGAGCTCTCCAGCCGCTTCGAGGAGGCCGAGGTACTCCCGCTCGCGGTCGCTGCAACTGGCGCCGGCGCCTGTTAGGCCTGGGGCGCCGGCGCGGCAAAGACGACGTAGCGATAGGCGGCGCTGCCTGCAGGATGACAGGCGGTGAGCACGAGTCCGCGATACCCCAGGATCCAGGTTTCCCAGGGTCGTACGACCGCCGACCGCCTGACCAGGAACCGCACCCCGCCGACGCGGATCTCATCGCCACGCCGCAGCGACGGCAGGCGGGAGAATGGCCGGCTGTAGGTCGTGCGATGTCCCGCCACGGCCAGGGTGTCGCTGTCCTGGTAGTACGCGTACGGGCCCGCGTTCAGCGACCCGGCGAGCTGCACGTCGACCCCGAGCCTGGGAATGGTGAGCCTGGATCCTGCCGTTGAGGCCGAGGTCGCCGTTGAGGCCGCGGTGGGGCTGGCCAGAGCCAGCCCCACCGCCACCGCGACGAGCAGTGTTCTAAGGAGTGAACGGCAGCACATCGGGCTTCGTCTTCTTTGCCGTCGGCTGCTTCTTGATCTGTTGCGCCTTCACCTTCACCTTCGCCTTCGCCTTCGCCTTCGCCTTCGCCTTCGCTTTCGGCTTGGCTTCCGTCGCAGGCTTGGCCTGCGGCTGCGCGACCGCAGCCGGCTCGGCGGTGGCCGGGGGCACGGGCGCTGCCGCGGGAGTGGCCGTCACGAGCGGTGTCGGCTCTGCCGCCGGCGCTTCTACGGTCGGAGTCGCCTCCTGCGGAGCAGCGGGAGCAGCGGGAGCGACAGGAGCAGGAGCGGCACGTCCGCAACTCTCGGAGAGCGTCGCCGGGGAGCTGCTCGCGCCCTTGCTGTCGGTCGCGCGCACCGTCAGGACGTCACGCGGCTGCAGGGTCGCCGTGATGGAGCTGCCGGTACCGGGGAGGGTGCCGTCGTTCTTCTTCCAGGTGTAGGTGAGGACGTCGCCGTCAGCATCCTGACCCACTGCCGTGAACGTCGCTGACTCGCCGTAGACGAAGCCACCGGCGGGGCAGGAGAGAGTCACGGACGGCGGCCGGTTGACCGGCGCCTGGACCTGCGTCCACGTTCCGGTCGACGAGTCGTGTGACGCGACCGTTCGGCTGGCGGCGAGAACGAGCTTCTGGCTGCCCTGACGCAGGAACACCTTCCCGGCCGCGACGGTCGCGTTCGCCGTTGCGGTGAGCGAGATCGGCCCTCCGGCCGTTGCACGACGGAGGCAGAGCTGCTTGGGGAAGGGACCGGTGATCGTCGAGCCGATCGGCGTGTGGGCGGTGTCGCAGGTGACGAGCTCGGCCCCGCCGCTCGGGGCGACCGCGAGCGAGACGGCGCCCGTCGCGGAGGTCGTGAGCTCGAAGTTCAGGTAGTCGCCGGCGTTACCCGTGCGCGCCTCCGGAGCGAGCTCGAGGCTCATCGCCGGCTCGACCGCCGGATGGGCGTTGGCGTCCGCGACGATCTGGTTGTACGCAGCAACGACGCCTGGAGCCCCGCTCGTGAGGTCGAAGCCGTCGCTGAAGTGCCAGATCGCCGCCTGAACGGCTGCCGCCTCCACCGAGTCGCTGCGGGCGGCCGTTGCGTCCGCCGGGTGCTGCTGCAGGATCCGGGTGATCTTCGCGAGATTGGCGACGTTGGAGTCGCTCCAGTCGCCCTCCTCGTGGGGCTGGTTTCTTTGCAGCGGGTTGTTGATGTCGATGCAGTAGGCGAACGCCGGCGTGCCGTCGATGCTGACCTTGATCAGGCCCGCAAAGTTCAGATGACGCGAGCTGCCCGAGATCGTGCCGTCGATCGGGCCGCCTGCGCCTGTTCCGGTCGGTGTCGCGACCGTGCCCGCTCGGGCCTGGTTGACGGCGGTGAAGAAGAAGACCGCCACCAGCGCAGCGAGAAACGCTACGGCTCGAGCTCCGTTGTGAGACCTGACCATCGGTGCCTCCTGACGAGGGGAATAACACCGGGCCCGGTTTCGCTACTGGCTCTCCGTCGACGTGAGGCAGCGACCAGGAGTCGCCGACGGGTCAATGCCTGCCGCAGTGCTGAACTGAGTGACGCCTTGGAATTCCCTGCAAATAGTCCAACGCAGGTGCCTACTCACCATAGGTTCCGGTGTGCGCACGACCTCACCCAGAAGGGGGACATCAATACCTCGATCGAGTGAAATCGCTCACGTCTGCGGCGAGTAACACCGCCGCACGGACCCGGGCGTAATGCTCAGAGCCCGGCGTCGGAGAACTGCGGATCCAGCCGTTGTAGCGCCTCTACCAGCACGGCCGCGACCGCGAGGTTCCGCACCCAGTTGCGGTCGGCCGGGATGACGTACCAGGGCGCCCAGTCCGTCGAGGTCGCGGTGAGAGTCTCGTCGTACGCGGCCGTGAACTCACTGAAGCGGCGGCCCGTTTCCTCGTCCTTCGGGTTGTGTTTCCAGCGCTTGGTCGGATCGGAGAGCCGCTCGGCAAACCGCTCGCGCTGCTCCTCCGCCGAGACGTGCAGAAAGCACTTGAGCACCGTCGTCCCCTCCTCGGCCAGCAGTCGCTCGAACTCGACGATTCGCTCCGGGCGTCGGCGCCACACCCCCTCGGGTGCAAGCCCGAGCACTCCCACCGTGACGACGTCCTCGTAGTGGGAGCGGTTGAAGATCCCGATCATCCCCCGTGCCGGGCACTGGGCGTGCACGCGCCAGAGGAAGTCGTGCGCGAGCTCCAGCGGCGTGGGCGCCTTGAACGACGTGACGTGACAGCCCTGCGGGTTGACCCCCGTGAAGACACGGCGGATCGTCCCGTCCTTGCCGGAGGCGTCGAGCCCCTGCAACACGAGCAGGACGCTCCGCGTTCCCTCGGCATAGAGGCGCTCCTGCAGCGAGGAGAGCTCCTCGAGCAGCGCGGCGAGCTGCTCAGCGGCCTCCTCTTTCCCCGGCAGGCCGAGCGTATCGCGCGGGTCACGCTGCTCGAGGTCAGCAGCGCAGCCGGGGGAGACGACGAGCGCAGCCAGCATCGGCGCAGCCTACTCCTGCCGCACAGCTTCTACGCTTCACAGACGAAGTGCAGGCGACGGGACCTGCTCGAGGGTCGCGCTCGCTGCGAGTCGTACACCCTGACGCGCCGAAACCGTTCGCCGAGGCTGGCTCTGATCTGCTCGACGCTGAACGAGATCTCCGGAATGCGCTCCGAGTAAAGCCGGTAGAGCGAGTCCTCCTGGCGTTCGAACACCTGTAGGTGCCAGTCGACGACACCCCTGTCCTCGGTCTCGACGACGTCCAGCAACAGGAGGTCCCTATCGCCGAACCAGATCGCCTGCTGCGGCTGCGCGGCGAGCTCCGCCAGCCGGTACTTCGTGTTGATGTCGAAGACGAAGATCCCGCGCTCGGCAAGATGCTCGCGCGCCCGGTCGAACAGCGCCTCCCACCGGGCGAAGGTCAACAGGTGATTGATCGAGTCGTAGAGGCACAGCACGACGTCGAAGGTCTGTTCGAGGCGGACCTCCGTCATGTCGGCCTGCACAAGGCGCGCCTCGGGCACCTTCTTCGTCGCGATCGCAAGCATCGCGGGGGACAGATCGACGCCTGTGACATCAAAGTCGGGCCGTAGCTGCTTCAGGATCGAGCCGGTGCCGCAGGCGAGCTCCACCACGGTGCGTGCGGCTGGACGGTGCGTTTCGATCAACCCGCGCACGTAGGCGGCGTGGTCGGCCCGTTCACCTTGGACCGGGTCGTAGAAGCGGGCGAAGGCTTCGTAGCTCTGCATGGCGGCTACTCGTAGAGGACGAGCCGGTCGCGGTGCACGGCCTCGAGGCCGCGCGGGCGATCGCGCAGCTCCGCGGTGGCCGCACTGACCAGCCCCTTGCCGAGCACGGTTCCGTCCAGCGTGACGAGCTCGACGGCGTCGCCGGGCACGAATGTCCCCTCGCAGCGCACGACGCCCACGGCGAGGAGGCTGCGGCCGTCCTGCGCCACCGCGGCGCGCGCGCCCTCATCGAGCACGAGCCGTCCGGCCGCCGGTTTCGCGTGCCGGAGCCAGAGCCGGAAGGCGCTCGCCGGCGACGAGGCGGGCGCGAAGCGCGTGCCACGCCCCTCCCCGGCGACGATCGCCGCCAGCACGTCGTCACCGCGTCCGGAGGCGATCACGGTCGGGATGCCCGCGGCGGCCGCGAGCCGCGCCGACGCGATCTTGCTCTCCATCCCGCCTCGGCCGAGCGGACTACCGTCGCCGAGCCGCACCCCGTCGAGCGCGTCGCCCCTGGCGAGGAGTCGCGCCTCCGGATCGGCGGGGTGCGAGCTGTAGACGCCGTCGACCTCGGTCAGCAGCACGAGCAGCCGGGCTCCGAGCAGCACCGCCACCTGCGCGGCGAGCGAATCGTTGTCCCCGAAGGTGATCTCGTCTGTCGCCGTGGCGTCGTTCTCGTTCACGACCGGCACGACACCTAGCTGCAGCAGTGCCTTCAGCGCATTCCGGGCGTTGACGTAGCTCGCCCGCTCCGCCAGATCCCCCGCCGAGAGAAGCACCTGGGCGGCCTCGAGCCCCTGTGCTTTCAGCGCCGCCCGCCAGGCGAGCTGCAGGCGCACCTGGCCGACGGCCGAGGCAGCCTGCAGCTGCGGCGTCGCCCGCGGTCGCCGCGCGAGGCCGAGTCCCGGCAGGCCGAGCGCGATCGCGCCCGAGGAAACGACGCAGACCTGCTCGCCCCCGCGTACGAGCGTCCCCACCTCTGCTGCTCGCGACTCCAGCAGGCCTCGCCGAACCCGCCCGCGCTCGTTCGCGACGAGCGACGACCCGAACTTCACGACAATGCTCACGCGCGGGCGATCGAGTTCGACACAGGCGCCTTACGCGGCCGGGCCGGAATCGGCGACGACCCGGTACTGGCGGATGCAGAGGTCGCGGTAGGTGACGGGGCCGCGCGGGCCCGGCGCCCACCCCACCCCGATCCCGGTCTCGGGTGTGCCGAGGAGCTTGAACCCGTCGGTGAGGCGCGTCGTGGCATTGTGGAAGGCGGCAGTGCCGCGGTAGCCGTCGAGAAACCGGGATGCTGCCTCCTCGTTCTCGGTCACGATCGCGGCGGCAAGGCCCGACGTCTCCTCGTTGGCGATCCGCACCGCCTCGTCGAGGTCGTCGACGAGGTCGAGCGTCACGGTCGCCACACGCTCGGGCTCTCCTGCCCACTCGTGTCCTCGTGGACGGTCGAGGGGCAGCACGCCGTCGATCCCCGCGGCACGGTCAGTCCCCCGGACCTCGACGCCGCGCTCCCGGCAGACCTCGAGCAGTGTCGGGACGAGCGCCGCGGCCCCCCGGTCGACGAGCGCCAGGTTGAGGCGGTTGCAGACGCCGAGCCGGTCGAGACTCTCGCGAGCGACGGCCGCCAACATCGCCGGCGAAGCGGCTCCGTGGATGTAGAGCACGCCGCCTCCCTCTGCGTGGGCGAGCGTGCGCACGCCGTTCGCCGCAGCCAGCCGCTCGAGCGCAGCGGTCGACTCGCCGCTGCCGCGCAGGATCACGAGCGGGATCAGCGCCGGCAGCGAGACGAGAGCCTCGGCACCGGCGCGCTCGGGCGAGCGGACGAGCCCGACGGCCGCTCCCGGCAGCCCGGTCTTCTCGAGCGCCGGCCGCAGCACCTCGTCGACGAGCACGGAGACCGTTTGGAGCGCCGCCCTGCCCGTCCGCAGCACCACGGCATTCCGGCTCTTCAGCACCTGCGAGGCGACGTCGACGGCGACGTTGGGCCGCGCCTCGAAGTTCGCGCCGACGACGCCGACCGGGATGCGCCGCTCGGACGCGATCAGCCCGTTCGGGAGCTGCCACGACCGGACCTCCCGCTCGATCGGTGGGAGCACAGCGGTTGCCCGCAGCCCGTCCGCGATTCCGGCCAGCCGCTCGCCGTCCAGGCGCAGCCGGTCGAGCGCGCCGGAATCGAGCCGGTCCTGCGCAGCCTGGACATCCTGCGCGTTGGCGTGGAGCACCTCGTCGCGGCGCCGACTGAGCTCCTCTGCTGCTAGCAGGAGCGCCTCGGCTACGCCCTCGTCCGAGAGCCCCGCGAGGGAATCCCGAGCGGCAAGCGCCTCCTGCTCGACGAGCTCGAGCGGTTTCACGCCACGAGTACCCCGGAGAAGGCGCGGCGGAGCCGGACGAAGAGGGCCTCGAGCGCGAGCTGCGGCGCGAGGTTGAACTCCTCCAGAGCTCGCCAGACCTCGCGCACGATCGCCGCGGCCGTCTCCGCGTGGAGCGCCCGCTCGCGCGTTGCGTCCTCGCGCAGCTCCTCCAACCGGTCCGCGTGCACGACCGCCGGCTCTGCGCCCGCGGCCACGACGACGAGATCGCGGTACCACGACGCGAGCTCCTCGAGGGACACGAGCAGTTCTTCCCGCTCGGCGCCCCGTTGGGCGCGCCTGAGCCGCTGGTCCGCCTCGCGCGCGGTCAGCTCGACGCCCTCCAGCTCGGCCTCGCCCTGCGCGCGCGCGGCCGCGCCGCGGGCGCGGGCGCTCTCGAGCAGCGTGGCGGCCGCGTCGGCCGGCTCGAACTCAGAATCGGCGTAGGTTCCGCGGGCGACCCGTAGGAGCTCCGTCCGTCGCTCGGCCGCTTCCGGATCGAGCAGCCGCTCGGCCCGGTCGAGCCGCCCGGCCGCCACCCTCGCCAGCGCCGTCCGTTCCGCCTCCCCGAGCCCCGGTGCGCGCTCGGCCAGGAACTCGCGCACAGCTCGCCCCGACAGGCGCCGAAAAGGAACATGCTGGCAGCGCGAGCGAATCGTCGGCGACAGCGGCCCGAGGTCGTCGGCGACGAGCACGATCACAGCGTAGGCGGGCGGCTCTTCGAGATCCTTCAGCAGTGCGTCCGCGGCATCATCGTTCAGCAGGTGGGCGGACTGGATCACGTAGACCCGCCGGTCAGCCTCGTACGGGCGCATGTGCAGGTCGCGGTGGAGCTCGCGGATCTCGTCGATGCGGATCATCTCCCCGAGGGGCTCGAGCACGTAGAGATCGGGATGGTTTCCGTCGAGCACGCGACGCTCGTCACCGAGCAGACCCGCCGCGAAGGCGAGGGCCGCCCGCCGCTTCCCGACTCCGGCGGGGCCGTGCAGGAGATAGGCGTGCGCCGGGCCCTCGGCGAGCGCTGCAGCGAGGAGGCGCTTCGCCTCCGGCTGCTCAGGCAGGCCGTCGAAGCTCATCGTGAACCCTCTCGGCAAGCAGCTCGGGCGAGAGCGTGCCGTCGAGAAGAACGACCCGCTCGGGGTAGAGCTCGGCGAGCCGCCGGTAGCCGGCGGCGACCTGCGCGTGGAAGTCGCCGCTCTCGCGCTCGATCCGGTCCGGTCCGCTGCCGACCCGCGAGCCCGAGAGCTCGGGATCCAGCTCGAGCACGAACGTCCGATCCGGCAGCAGGCCGCCGACGGCGCGCAGGTTCAGCTCGAGCACCTCCTCCAGCCCGAGCCCCCGGGCAACGCCCTGGTAGGTGACCGAGCTGTCCAGGTACCGGTCGAGGAGCACGTCCGCGCCGCGCTCGAGCGCAGGCGCGACGAGCTCGGCGACGAGCTCCGCCCGCGCGGCCGCGTACAGCAGCGCCTCCGCCCACGGCGTCATCTCGTCGCCGTGCAGGACGAGCTCCCGGATCCGCTCGCCGAGCTCCGTCCCTCCCGGTTCCCGGGCGGTCACGACCTCGCGCCCCTCCGACTCGAGTGCCGCCCGCAGCCGCTCGACCTGGGTCGTCTTCCCCGAGCCGTCGAGGCCCTCGAAGCTCACAAACATGGACGTCTAGGATACGGCGCGTGCGCGCTGTCGTTACCGGAGGTGCCGGATTCATCGGCTCGCATGTCGTCGATGCGCTCGTCGCCCGCGGAGACGACGTCACCGTGATCGACAACCTCTCAACGGGACGGCGCGAGTTCGTGAACGGTGCCGCTCAGCTCGAGCTCCAGGACATCCGCGAGCCCTACTCGCTGGAGGCGGACGTCGTCTTCCACCTTGCTGCGCAGGCGGACGTCGGCACCTCGATGGAACGGCCGGGCTTCGATGCCGAGGTGAACGTGGTCGGCACGGTCAACACGCTCGAGGCTGCCAGAGCCGCCGGAGCCGAGATCGTCTTCTCCTCGACCGGCGGGGCGATCTACGGCGACGTCGAACGCGCAGCAGGCGAGGACGATCCACGGCGGCCCCTCTCGGCCTACGGGATCGCCAAGCTCGCGGCGGAGGCCTACATCGAGGGCTGGAACCGGATCTTCGCGAGCCGTCACTCCGTGCTCCGCTTCGCGAACGTGTACGGCCCGCGCCAGTCGGCCGCGCTCGAGGGGGGTGTCGTCTCGATCTTCATGGAGCGGCTGCAGCGCGGCGAGGAGACGCTCGTCTTCGGCGACGGCGAGCAGATTCGTGACTACGTCTACGTCGGGGACGTGGTGCGCGCAGTACTGGCGAGCGTCGGAGGCGGCGGCGTCTACAACGTCGGCACCGGCGTCGAGACGACGGTGAACGAGCTGCACCGGCTCTGCGCCACCGTCGCCGGCAGCGAGCAGCGGCCCCGCCACGTCGAGCCGCGCGCCGGCGACGCCCGTCGCAGCGTCCTCGACCCGTCGCGGGCGCAGCGCGAGCTCGGCTGGAGAGCCGAGACGGCGCTCGGCGAGGGCCTGCGTCTGACGTGGGACTCGATTCAAGACTGATCCACTCGGCCTGGACGCTCGTCGCGATTCGCGTCGCCGTCTGGGCAGGCACGGCGCTCAGCCTCGTCTGGGCGCCCTACACCGGTCGCGTCTTCGCGGACGCCTACGGGGTCTGGTCAAACCTCCTCTTCCGCACATTCGCGCAGTGGGACGCGCGCTGGTTCGTTCAGATCGCCGACCGCGGCTACGCGGAGGTGCCGGAGGCGGCCGCCTTCTTCCCCCTCTACCCGGCCGCCGTCCACGCCCTCGCCTGGCTGACCGGCTCGACCCTCGTTGCCGGCACCTTGATCTCGCTCGCGTCCGCCGCGGTTGCGGCGGCGGTGCTCGCCGAGCTCGCGCGCATGCTCCTGAACGAGCGAGCCGCTCACGACACCGTCCTCTACGTCGCCCTCTACCCGGTTGCGTTCGTGTTTACAGCGGTCTACTCGGACGCCCTGTTCCTCTCCCTGGCGGCGGCATCCTTCCTCGCCGCCGAGCGCGGCCGGCCACTGCTCGCAGGGGTTCTGGCAGGGCTCGCCACCGGCACGAGGATCATCGGCCTCGCACTCGTGCCGGCGCTCGCGCTCGTCCTCTGGCGCGGCCGCGGCGGGGTGCTCAGGCTCGCGCCGCTTCTGCTGGCGCCGGCCGCGGTCGGCCTCTACGCGCTCTACCTCGGGCGAACGATCGGCGACAGCGGCGCCTTCGCGAGCGCCCAGACGACCTGGGATCGCCATGCCGGCACACTCGGTCCGCTCGGCGGTCTGGTCGACGCCGCGCAGGCCGCGGGGCGGGGGCTCAAGACGCTCGTCGGGGCCGAGACATTCGGCCAGGCGCAAACCGTCTCCCTCTGGAACGTCTCGCACCTCGTCCTACTCCTCGGCGCGGCCTGGCTGACGGTGGTCGCGTGGCGGCGGCTCGGGGCGCCGTACGGCGTCTACTCCACCGCGAGTCTGCTCGTGATCCTATCCGCGCCGGCGACGGGCTTCCCGCTCGTGAGCCTGCCGCGCCTGCTGCTCGCCGACTTCCCGCTCTTCCTAGCGCTCGCCGCGGTCACGCTGGAGCGGCCGCGGGCGCGCGAGGCTCTCCTCTGCACCTTCGCCGCCCTCGGTGCAGCTGCGGCGATCGGTTTCTCGCGCGGCGTCTGGATCGCATAGAACGGGAAGGAGGACGCCCGGCCGGGCCGAAACACAAGGCCCTGTGGAGCACTCGCTGCCTCAGCTTCAGACACCCTGGCGGACGGCGACGGTCGTGCTGTCCGCCGTCGCGGCGCTCCAGTTCGTCATCCTGATCGTGCTCGCGGTGGTGCTGCTCGCCGAGCCCGTCTCGCAGCGCGTCACCGAGGCCGCCCAGGCCAAGGTCCTCGCCCCGGTCGCGAAGAAGCCCACGGCCAGGGCAGCTGCGACGTCGACAGCGCCGAGACTCTCCCGGTCGAAGACCACCGTGATCATCCTGAACGGCAACGGCCGTGCTGGAGCAGCCGCCACGACCGCAGAGCGCGTCCGCCGGATCGGTTACTCGATCGGGAGCGTCGGCAACGCGCCCAGTACCGATTACGTACGGAGCCTCGTCATGTACCGCCGTGGGCACGCAGGCGAGGGCAGGCGGCTCGCGAGGGATCTCGGCATCAAGGTCGTCGGCCCGCTCGACGGGATGAAGCGGTCACAACTCCTCGGCGCCCACGCCGCCGTGATCATCGGCGGCTAGCGCTCAGCAGTTCCCGGGCGTGTTCACGTGGGCGCGGGCGCGGTCGAGCGGCCCGCCCGGGAACCAGCGCAGCGACTTCTGGTCGAGCGTGTACGCCTCGTTCAGGTGGACGTAGGCCTGGCAGAGAGCGCCGATGTCGTGCTCGTAGATCCCCAGCGCGTACCAGGTGTCCGGATTCTCCGGCTGGAGCCTCACGGCGCGCGCATACGCCGCGCGCGCGGCCACGGGATCGCCGCGGCGCTCCGCCACCGCGGCCTGCTTGTACACGGCGTCCACCGAGAGCGGGTTCAGTGAGCGCGCCTGGTCAACGGCTCGAGCGGCGCCGTCGAGATCAGCCCCGTCCAACTCTCGATTGACCTGACGCAGGCTGCGCTCCGCGAGCCAGGGAGTCGCGAGCGATGCGAGAGCAGCGATCGAGAGCGCTACCACCGCCCCAGCCGCAAACGGCTGCGGCGCCGCGCGCACCGTCCCGCGTCCCGCTGCCGCGAGCGCCCCGACCGCGATGAGGGTCGGTGCGGTGACCGCAGGGAAGTCCCAGGCGTAGTCGACGAGCGCATGCAGGAAGTAGACCGCCGGGACGACTGCAAGAGCGGCGGCGGCGGTACGCTCCGGCCCATCCAGCCGCCGGACTGCGCCCACGGCCGCTGCTCCGGCTGCAGCGACGACAGCCGCGAAGAGAGCGAGGCCGACGATCCCGGTGTCTGCGAGAAACTGGAGCGGCACGTCGTGCGGCTGGGCGGCATCGAGCGCGTCCGAGCGGTAACGCTTGCGCGCGACCTGGAAGGTCCCGGCCCCCGAGCCGACGAGCGGATCGGCCTCGAAGATCCGCCAGGCCTCGCGCCAGAGCTCGCCGCGGTTGTTCAGCCCCACGTCGCCAAACCGTCCAGGATCCTGGCCGACAGAATCGTTGCTCTCGAGCGGGTTACCGGCGGCGGCGACCGCACCGACGCCAGCCAGCACCACGACGATGACGGCCCCCGCGAGCACCCGACCGAGCCGCCGCCGGGTGAGGTCGTCCGGCCGGTAGCGCTCGAGCGCCCCCGCCGCGAGGACGACGCACGCGGCGCCGATGAGCAGCGCGACTGCAAACCAGCGACCATCCGCAACCCGCGCGGCGTAGGCCTGCTCGTCCTTGACCAGGCCGTCCCGGGTAAACGCCCATGCCGCGACGGCGAACGCCGGCGTGGCGACGGCCAGCGCAGCGAGGGCACGCTCGAGGCGCCGATCGGAGAGCAGTAGCCAGAACCCGACCCCCGCTGCGGCCGCTAGGAGGCCCGCCCGGGAGACCGCGAGGAGGATGGCGACGATGGCCGAGTAGGCGAGGACGGCGCCCCCGAGCCGCAGCGGACGCGGGAACGTCCTGGTGGTCGCGAGCCACAGCGAGAGCACGAGGAGCGCGTCGGCCGCGAGCGCAAGGGCGTTCCAGTAGCCGATCGGGTCGCGGAGCCGTGCCGCGCGGCCACCATCATCGAAGAGCGCGGGGACGACCTTCCCGGCAAGCCCCCACAGGATGGCAGTCCCGAGGGCGACTGCCAGCAGCCCTGCGAGGATGCGGCACGCACGCGGCTCGAGGAGCGGGACGAGCATGAGGCCGAGCAACGCGAAGGCGGTGTAGACGAGCCCGCGATTGAGTTCGTCCCAGGAGCGGTCGGCGCCGATCGACCAGGCGATCGAGAACCCGTTCCAGGCCGCCAGCGCCAGCAGCGAGCCGAGCAGCAGTACCCCTCCCCGTGGTAGCGGCGTTATGGCGAGGAGCCCGAGAGATCCCGCCGCGCCCGCCAGAGCGACCGCCGCAGCGGCGACCCAGAACGAATCGCCCGCGAAGGTCGTGCCTAGTAGCAGCCCGGCGAGCAGCAGCCCGGCCAACGCCTGCGTCCCCCTCCGCGGCAAGGCCGCGCGTTCGGGGAGTCGCCGCATCGGCGCCAAGCTACCATAGGGCCCGGAAGGCTCCGATCGACCGTTTTCGGGCCTTTACAAAGCGTTTACGGCCTGCACATCCGGGCATCAACGTCGTCCGGGAGACTCTCCACACTACCTGCGCACGTCCGCGGATCGACCCCCAGAAAGCGACCTCTTGACCACGACCGGCAGGCGACAGCGCAACCGGAGCCTCACCCGCGTGGTTGCCACGCTCGCTCTTGCTGTCATCGCGGCGATGGGAGCCGGCCCCGCGACAGCGGCCAAGTCGTGCGGCGAGAAGGTGATCGACGACTGGTATGCGGACGGGCGCGTCGACGGAGCCTACGACCTGAGCTGCTACGACGATGCGATCGAGGCCCTGCCGCGCGACGTCAAGGATTACTCGAGCGCCAAGGAAGACATCGAGCGCGCCATGCAGTTGCGGATGCGTGACGGCGACTCGCCGCCCGGGACGGACGGCGACCTCGGTAATGGCGGCCCGACCGACACCACCGACCCCGACGAGACAGACACCAACGGTCCCGGCCTCAAGCCGGGCGACGCAGAAGAAGACGACGCCGGAAAAGACACCGAGGTTGTGCCCTCGGTCGACACCACCTCCTCCTCCGACTCCATTCCCGTGCCGCTGCTCGTGCTCGCGGGTCTCGCCCTCCTGCTCGTGGCCGCAGGTTCCGTCGGTTATCTCGTCCGGCGACTCCAGGCGCGGCGCGTGCCCCCGGCTTCACTGTAGAAGCCTTCCCGGGCCAGTTCGGACGCCCGCCGTCCGGTATCATTTGCAGACCCGAGGCACCGATCTGTGGACGTCGCTGCGCTCCGTCCGACGGCGCTACTAACTTCGTCAGTCCGCTCGGCTGCCCATCCGGACACCGCGCGCACACCAGAACCTGTACGAACGGGCCCCGGGAGGCGAACCATGGCGACGACAGAGAAGGCAGCACACATGGCAAACGTGGAGGAAGAGGTCAAGAACGTCGTCGTTGCCGAGGGCGCGAGCGTTGCGCCGAGCCGTTACTTCACGATCGCGGGCCGCGACCCGTTCGACGAGATCGAGTGGGAGCTCCGCGATGCGCTGATCCCAGGCAAGGATGGCCCGGCGTTCGAGCAACGGAACGTCGAGTTTCCGAAGTTCTGGTCGCAGACCGCGACGAACATCGTGGCGCAGAAGTACTTCCGCGGGCGGCTCAGCTCTCCCGAGCGCGAGCGCAGCGTGAAGCAGATGATCGGCCGAGTCGTCGACACGATCGGCGGCTGGGGTCGGCTCGGCGGGTACTTCGCCTCCGACGAGGAGGCGGACACCTTCGAGGCCGAGCTGAAGGCGATCCTCGTCAACCAGTACGCATCCTTCAACTCGCCGGTCTGGTTCAACGTCGGCTTCGAGGAGAAGCCGCAGTGCAGCGCGTGCCAGCCCTACCACGCACTCGTCTCAACCCCGGCCGGGATGGTGCCGATCGGCCGGCTCGTCGAGGAGGAGCAGGTGGGCCGCGAGCTCTACGACGCGAACGGCACAACGCGAGTCATCGCGGTCAAGCACAACGGGCGAAGGCCGGTGTATCGCGTCAGGCTCCGAAACGGGCAGTACGTCGAAGCAACGGGCGACCATCTGGTCAAGGCCGTCCGGGAGCGGCGGACGACGCCGGAATGGCTCCGCGTCGACCAGCTCGAGATGGGCATGCGCATGCACCTCCACCCACACCGGGCCAAGGTCACAGCGCCGGCCCTCGTCCCCGTCGGGGCTGGCTCGCTTCCCGAGGAGCCGGTGGGCGGCGAGCTCGACGACCGCGACCGGGTCACTGCCGCTGAGGCGGCCCTTGCCGGATGGCTTCAGGCGGACGGCTTCGTTGGCCAGTACGCCCGTGGCACCAACCGGTCTTTGACGATCGAGTTCCAGGTGGCGAACGAAGAGGAGTATGCGTGGGTGATCGAGAACCTTGACCTGGCGCTGCCGAACGTCCACCGGAACATTCGCGAGGTCGAGCTACAGGACTCCTCACTGAGCTTCAGGCGGATCAGGCTCTACGGCGAGCCGGTGCGCGAGTTCGTCGAGAGCTGGAATCTGCTCGCGCGCGGAACCGAGATTCGCGTGCCCGACCGGCTATGGACCGCGAGCCACGACGAGATCACGGCCTATCTGCGGAGCATCTTCCAGGCAGATGGCTACGTGACTGTTCAGCGTCAGGGCGACAACGAGAACGGCCGAGTTGCCTTCGCCGTGATCGGCGAGCGCTGGAGCGAGGACGTACAGCTCCTGCTCAACGTCCTCGGCATCTACTCGCGGCGAATCCGAAAGCAGGAGAAGCGAGCAGATCGCCGCGACCTCCACGAGGTCCAGATCTCGATCGGCTCCGAACGAGCGCGGTTTGCCGAGCTGATTGGTTTCGTCAGTGAGGCGAAGCAGTCGAGGCTGCTCGAATCATTGAGCCTGCGCGGACTCAAGCATTGCCCCGACCTGCGCGAGGAGGAGATCGTCTCGATCGAGGACGTCGGCGTTCAGGAGGTCTACGACATCCAGACCGAATCGGGCGAATACCTCTCGAACAACGTCGCCGTGCATAACTGCTTCATCCTCTCGATCGAGGACTCGATGGACTCGATCCTCGACTGGATCCGGCGCGAGGGCGTGATCTTCCGCGGAGGCTCCGGCTCGGGCGTCAACCTCTCCCGCCTGCGCAGCTCCAAGGAGCAGCTCTCGAAGGGCGGCCACGCCTCCGGCCCGGTCTCGTTCATGCGCGGCGCCGATGCGTCCGCAGGAACGATCAAGTCGGGCGGCAAGACGCGGCGCGCGGCGAAGATGGTCGTACTCGACGTCGACCACCCCGACATCGAGGAATTCATCTGGTGCAAGGCCAAGGAGGAGCGCAAGGCGCGCGTCCTCGAGCAGGCGGGCTACGACATGACGCTCGACTCGCCCGACTGGGCCTCGATCCAGTACCAGAACGCGAACAACTCGGTCCGCGTCACCGATTCCTTCATGGAGACGGTGCTCGAGGGCAAGGAGTGGAACCTCACCGCGCGCACGGACGGCACCGTCGTCGAGACGGCCGACGCGCGTCGGCTGCTGCACGACATCGCCGAGGCGGCCTGGCAGTGCGCCGATCCGGGCGTGCAGTACGACACGACGATCAACGCGTGGCACACGGTTCCGAACACGAGCCGGATCAATGCCTCGAACCCGTGCAGCGAGTACATGTCGATCGACGACAGCGCGTGCAACCTCTCCTCACTGAACCTCCTCAAGTTCCGGCGCGAGGACGGCGAATTCGACGTCGAGGCGTTCGCGCACGCGGTCGACGTGATGTTCCTGGCGCAGGAGATCTGCGTCGGCTACTCCTCCTACCCGACGCCCGAGATCGACAAGAACGCGAAGGCGTACCGCCAGCTCGGGCTCGGCTACGCGAACCTCGGCGCCCTGCTGATGGCGCGCGGGCTCCCGTACGACTCCGACGACGGCCGCGCCTACGCGGCCGCGATCACCGCGCTGATGACGGGCCGCGCCTACCGTAAGTCCGCGGAGGTCGCCCAGCGGATGGGGCCGTTCGCCGGCTATCAGAGGAACGCCGCGGCGATGATCGGCGTGATCGCCAAGCACCGTGCGGCCGTCGGGAACATTCAGCACACCGACTCGGTGCCCGAGGATCTGCTCACAGGCGCCCGCCAGGCCTGGGACGACGCGCTGAACCTCGGCGAGCTGCACGGCTACCGGAACGCGCAGGCAACCGTGCTCGCGCCGACCGGAACGATCAGCTTCATGATGGACTGCGACACGACCGGCGTGGAGCCCGACTTCTCGCTCGTCAAGTCGAAGAAGCTCGTCGGCGGCGGCGAGATCACGATCGTCAACAGGACGGTTCCGATGGCTCTCGACAAGCTCGGCTACGCGCCGAGCGAGGGCGAGGAGGTCGTCGCGTTCGTCGACGAGCGCAACACGGTCGTCGGCGCGCCGTACGTCAAGGCCGAGCACTACCCGGTCTTCGACTGCGCGATCGGCGACCGCGCGATTCACTACGTCGGCCACGTGAAGATGATGGGAGCGGTGCAGCCGTTCATCTCGGGCGCGATCTCGAAGACGGTGAACCTGCCCGAGACCGTGTCGGTCGATGAGGTCTCGCAGCTCCTGATCGAGGCGTGGCAGCTCGGCGTGAAGGCGATCGCGATCTACCGCGACAACTGCAAGGTGGCGCAGCCGCTGTCGGGCCAGAAGGACGGCGAGGCGGCGGTGGGTCTGCTGATGCCGATCGCCCCCGGCCCGCAGCCGAAGCGTCGCCGGCTCCCGGACGACCGCGTCGAGGTCGGTCGCAAGTTCAAGGTCGGCGAGTACGAGGGCTACATCCACGTCGGCCTGTTCGAGGACGGCACCCCCGGCGACATCTTCGTGGACATCGCCAAGGAGGGGACGACTCTCGCCGGCCTGATGAACTCGTTCATGATCTCGGTCTCGCTCGGACTCCAGTACGGCGTGCCACTCGAGGTGTACGTCTCGAAGTTCAGCCACATGCGCTTCGAGCCGTCGGGGTTGACGAACGACGCCGATATTCGCGTCGCGAAGTCGATCGTCGACTACATCTTCCGCTGGATGGGGAAGAAGTTCCTCTCCACCGACCAGCAGGAGGAGGCCGGGATCCTCTCGCCTGAGGTGAAGGCGCGGCTCGCGCAGGCCTACCACGCGCTGGAAGGCAAGGAGGCAGTCGAGTACGACGCCCCTTCCCCGGGCCAGACGGCGCTCTTCAATGCCTGGGAGGACGCGGTTGAGTGTGCCCGCTGCGGCGGGCGGATGGTCAGGACGGGCAGCTGCTACACGTGCCGCGACTGCGGCACGAACACCGGCTGCAGCTAGCCGGCTTCGATCATCAGCTACTCGCCGGGGCCGCCTCTGAGGCGGCCCCGGCTGCTTTCTCGTTGAACCGATCCCGCGTTGCCCGCTAATCAGGGGCAATCAACGATCAGGGAGTTCAACACATGAAGCGCTCGATTCTGTTCTTACTCGCTCTTGCCGCGATCGTGGCGACAAGCATTGGCGTCATCTCGGCGACTGCCGGCACATCGTCCAGCAGCACGGAGGCCGCACGGCCCACCCAGTCGCGGGCCCCCCCAGGCCTCGCCGGCGGCCGACCTCCGCGTGGCGCTCGATCGCCTGCTCGGCGAGCACGCCGTGCTCGCCATGAACGCCACCAACCAGGGCGTCACCGGCTCGAAGAGCTTCCCGGCGGCCGCCAAGAGCCTCGACCGTAACTCCGTCGAGCTCTCGGAGGCGATCGCCTCGATCTACGGCAAGAACGCCGGCGGCGTCTCCCTGAACGGGAAGTTTCAGTGGCGCGACCACATCAAGTTCTTCGTCGACTACACCGTCGCCCTCGCCAAGAAGGACAAGGCAGGCCAGGCGAAGGCCGTCGCGAACCTGACGCGGTACACGAAGGAGCACGGGGCGCTCCTCGCCAAGGCCACCGGCCTCCCGAAGTTCGCCGTCCAGAACGACCTGCTCGCCCACGTGCTCGAGCTGAAGAACCAGCTCGACTCCTACGCCAGCGGGAATCACGGTAAGGCCACGGGCTTCTACCGCCAGGCCTACAGCCACATGTTCATGACGGGCGACCTGCTCTCCGGCGCCATCGCCAAGCAGAAGAACCTCCGCTAGACGCACCCTTCGGATCGGACCAGCGAGCGGGCACCTCGGTCGAAGTGCCCGCTCGCGCTTCAGGCAGAAGGCACGAACACCTTGCCGGGATTGAGAATGCCGGCGGGGTCGAGGAGCGTCTTGATTCCCCGCATCAGCGGCAGCAGATCGCCGTGCTCGCGCTCGAGGTAGCCGAGCTTCCCCATCCCGATCCCGTGCTCGCCGGTGCACGTCCCACCGTGAGCGAGCGCCCACTCGACGATCTCGGCGTTCAGCTCCTCCGCCTGCTCGCACTCGCTCGGATCCTCAGGATCGAGCATGAAGAGGACGTGATAGTTGCCGTCGCCGGCGTGCGCGACGATCGACGCCTCGAGACCACGCGTCTCGATGGCCGCCCGGGCGTGCCGGATCGCCTCCGCAAGCGCCGGCACCGGAACGCAGACGTCGGTCGCCTTGTGGAGCCTCCCGGGCGCCGCGGCGAGGAGCGCGAACAGGACGTGATGGCGCGCCTCCCACAGCCTCGTGCGCCGCGTCGGATCGGCCTCCGCCTCGTATGCGAGGGCGGCCTCGCACGCCTCACGCACCTCTTCGTCCGTCCCCTCCACCTCGATGAACAGCGTCGCAGTCTCGAGGAACGCCGTGCCCTTGTACGCGTTCACGGCGCAAAGCGTCGGCCCGTCCACGAGCTCGAGCCGTGAAACGGCGACACCCGCGGCAACGAGAGCGGCGGCCGCCTCGCAGGCGTCGTCGACGGTCGCGAACGCCGCGCGCACGGCGACCACCACCTCCGGGATGCCGTACAGCCGCACGGTCAGCTCCGTGATCACCCCCAGCGTCCCCTCGGAACCGATGAAGAGCGACGTCAGGTCGTACCCTGCCGACGACTTCGCTGCGCGGGTGCCCGTCCGGACTATCGACCCGTTCGTGAGTGCGACTTCGAGCGCGAGCACGTTCCGCCGCATCCCGCCGTAGCGCATGGTCGTCGTGCCGCTCGCGTTCGTCGCGGCCATGCCGCCGAGCGACGCGTCGGCACCCGGATCGACCGGGAAGAAGAGGCCGTGCTCGCCCGCGGCGGCGTTCAGCACCAGCCGCGTCAAACCCGGCTGGACGGTCGCGTTCAGCTCGTCGGGACGCAGCGATACGACGCGATCCATCCGCGCGAGCGAGAGCGAGATGCCGCCCACGACGGGGATCACGTGCCCCTCGAGGCTCGTTCCGGCACCGAACGGAACGACGGCAATCCGCTCCGCCGACGCGAGCGCGAGCACACGCGCGACCTCATCCGCGCTCTCGGGGAAGACGACGACGTCCGGTCGGCGCGGCTCGTGGTGAGTGAGGTCGCGCGCGTGCTGGTCGAGCACCGACTCTCCGTCGACGACGCGCTGCTCGTCGGGGAGAACGGCGAGGAGGGCAGAGCGCAGATTCACGTCTGGCGAGGCTACTACCGTCGGAGCCGTAGACTTCAACGACCTTCCGACAGCTTGCAAACTGGGCGGACGCGGGAGATCCTCCTGCTCCAGTGCTGGAGCGGGGGAACCTCGAGGTCGCGGGCGCCGAGCGGCTGACGGCACCAGCGGTCGCACCTGCCGATCCGGCAACCTGGCAGAACCCTCAGCTCTCCTGCGACATCGTGATGAAGGGCGGCATCACGAGCGGGGTTGTCTATCCCGAGGCTGTGGTGAGGCTCGCCCAGCGCTACCGCTTTTGCGGGATCGGAGGAACCTCTGCCGGCGCGATCGCAGCAGTCGCAACGGCGACCGACCACCTCACCGCGCCTGCGAACCCAAGCACGATCGCGGCAACGGCAAGCACGGCGGCGACGACCGGGAAGCGCCAGAACCACCTGAGGAGTGAGCCGATGCCGGAGAGCCGTCCGCGCTGGAAGGCGAGCGCAGTCTCGAAGAGGGGGCGGGTCTCACGCTCTGGCTGGAACAGACTGAGAATGAATGGTAATGGTGCGCCGCTATTCGTGCCCGCAAGCTGCTTGGGGATCGCGGCGAGCTTGCTCATGCCGCCGCTCGGCCGCCCGTACTCCGCGGCGGCACGCCGTTGCGCCCTGGATCCTCCTGCTCGGCATCGTGCGAGATATGAGGAGGGCCCTCGGGGCACTCGCCGAGAACGACTTCGGTCTGTGCAGGCTCGGCCCACGTGACAGCGATCCCCAAGCGCTGACCGAGTGGCTGCACGAGCTGATCCAGGACCTTGCCGGGCGGGATGCGGACGCGGCACCCCTGACGTTTGCCGACCTCTGGGGCGTGTCCCCGCTCCCCGACACACCGACGCGAACCCAGCTCGATCTGCGGCGAGAGCGGATCGAGCAGCTCAGCTGGCAGACCCACGAGCGAAAGATCGACCTCCAGGTCGTGACGACGAACCTCACGCAGGGTCGGCCGATCAGCCTGCCCATGCTGCGCGACCGGTGGGAGGACGACTACAGCGACGGCGGTCTGCTCTTCGACGACGACGAGTGGCGGCAGTTCTTTCCCAAGGCCGTGGTCGACCACATGGTGGAGCAGAGACGGCCGCTCGACGACGAGCAGAAGGCCGTGATCGCGGACCAGGCGCCCGGCCGACGACTGGTGAGCTTCACCTTCTCCGGCGAGCTGCCCATCCTCGTCGCCGCCCGGATGAGCCTCAGCTTCCCCGTGCTCATCTCGACCGTACCGCTCTGGCAGATCGAGTACCGGAGAGGACGTTCACCCAGGTTGCGCCGGATGGTCTTCTCCGACGGCGGCATCTCGTCGAACTTCCCGGTCCAGTTCTTCGACTCGCCGCTGCCGACTCGACCCACGTTCGCCGTCAACCTCGCCGGGTTCGAGGACGACGAGCACCCCGATCTCGACAATCCCGCCGACTGCGTCCGGCTCCCTGCAAAAACCGCGGGGCGCGCGGTCGAGATCTGGAAGCAGCCGGTGACGATGATGGACTTCCTGCTCGCGATCAAGGATGCGATGCAGAACTGGCGTGACAACGCTCAGGCCCAGATGCCGGGTTTGCGCGAACGGGTCATCCACATCAAGCTCGCAAGCGGCGAGGGCGGCCTAAACCTCGCGATGGACGAGGAGAAGGTCACGCGGCTGACGAAGCGCGGCGGCCACGCAGGCAACGAGCTGATGCTCCTGTTCTCAGGCAGCGAGAAGCAGCCGGTTCGAACGAGGCACTGGAACGACCACCGTTACGCGCGCTTCCGCACGTACATGGCGTCGATGGAACGGTTGCTGGAGGAGCTTCACCGTGCGTATTTCAAGGAGCCCGATGCAGCCAGCATGCCGTATCCCCAGCGCATCGAAGCGGGGGCGGAGAGGAAGCCGTACCAGCTGACCGAGGCGCAGCTTGCGCTCGCGATTGCGACCCTGGACGACCACCTCAAATTGACCGACGAGTTGACGATAAGCCTCGATGACGGTGCGCCGCGTCCGAAGGGGAGCCTTCGAAACGTGCCACGGTTGTAGTTCTCGGCGACGTCTAGCGACGCACAGGAAGGCCCCGCGTAGGATCGGCTGATGGAGTACCGGGCGCTCGGGCGGAGCGGAATCGAGGTCTCGCGCATCATCCTCGGCTGCGGCAACTTCGGCGGCATCGGCTCGGCTCCGGCCTTCTTCGGGCAGGGGGAATCTCGCGACCAGGCCTTCGCGATCATGGACGCGGCCTGGACGGCCGGGATCACCACGTTCGACACCGCAGACGCGTACGGTGGCGGGCGCAGCGAGAGCTACATCGGAGACTGGATGCGCTCACACGGTCTTCGGCCCGTACTGACGACGAAGACGTTCGCCCCGATGACCGGAGGCGCCGACAGTGGCCTCTCGCGCGAACGCATCAGGCGACAGGTCGATTCGAGCCTCGAGCGGCTCGGAGTCGAGCGCCTCGACCTCTACCTCGCGCACGCGATGGATCCCGAGACCCAGCTGGAGGAGACCGTGTCCGTCTTCGACGAGCTGAAGCGAGTCGGAAAGATCGGCGCCTGGGGCGGCAGCAACGTCGACGTGCCATGGATCGAAGCGGCCCGGCCGGCCTGGGTGCAGAACTCCTACTCCCTGCTCGACCGCGACGACGAGACCGGCGTGCTCCCGGTGTGCGCACGCGACGGGCTCGGCTACACGCCCTACAGCCCACTCGCGGGGGGCTGGCTGACCGGGAAGTACCGACGCGGCGAAGCTCTTCCGGAGGGCTCCCGGATGACGATGAGGCCTGAGCCGTACGCGCACCTCCAGCGCGATGCGGTGTTCGACACGCTCGAGGCGTTCGCGGCGCAAGCGCGAGAGCGAGACACGACACCGGCCACCCTCGCGCTCGCATGGCTGCTCGCCGATCCCCGCGTCACTGCCCTCGTGATCGGCCCGCGCCGGCCGGAGCAGCTCCAACCAGCGCTCGACGCGGTCGCGCTCAACCTCTCTCCCGTCGAGCGCGACGCGATCACGGAGCTCTTCCCGTGACCGTGCTCGTCCTCTCCGAGCACGATGTCCGGCGGCTGCTGACGATGGAGGAGTGCATCGAAGCGATGGACGCGGTCCTGCAAGCACTCACGCGCGGCGAGCTGCACCAGCCTCTGCGCTCCGTTACCCGACCATCCGACGTGGAGAGCCTGATGGGCTTGATGCCGGCGCGCCGCGGCGGTGAGAGCGCCGCCTGGTCGCTGAAGGAGATCGTCGTCGCGCCGGACAACCCGGCGCGCGGACTCGACGCCCACCAGGGCGCAGTCCTCCTCCACGACGGGGAAACGGGCGAGCTGCGGGCGATCCTGAACGCATCGCCGATCACCGCGATCCGCACAGCGGCGGTCTCGGCCGTCGCGACGCGAGCGCTCGCGCGCTCCGGCTCCCACGTGGTTGCCATCATCGGCGCCGGCGTACAAGGTCTGGCCCATGCCGCGGCGATGCGGGCCGTGCTCGACGAGCCCGAGATCCGGATGTGGAGCCGCCGGGAGGGCGGCACTGCGGAGGAGATCGTTCGCGCTGCGGACGTCGTCTGTACCTGCACCACCTCGCGCGAGCCGGTCGTCCGACATGAGTGGTTGGCCTCCGGCGCGCACGTGAACGCCGTCGGCTCGAGCGTGCCCACCGGGCGCGAGTTGGAGGAAGAGACGATCCGTGGCGCGACCCTGATCGTCGACCGCCGCGAATCTGCGGTGAACGAGGCGGGAGAGCTGGTCATCCCCGGGCTCGGTGAGGAGGAGATCGCCGGAGAGCTCGGCGAGGTGCTCACGGGCCGGCATCCCGGTCGACTCGTCGACGGGGAGCTCACCGTCTTCAAATCGCTCGGCCTGGCCGTCGAGGATCTCGCCGCCGCGGAGCTCGTCGTCCGGAAAGCGCGCGAGCAACGAGTTGGGACCGAGGTTCCGTTCTGATTCCCCTGTCCCAGATCGAGGGTGCGCGGGAGACGATCCGTGGGGCCGCGATTCAGACGCCGCTGGTGCGACTCCAGGTCGACGGGCCGGAGATCTGGCTGAAGCTCGAGAACCTGCAGCCGATCGGCTCGTTCAAGATCCGCGGCGCTGTCAACGCGATTCGACAGGCGCCGCGCGCGGCGACGGCGCGCGGCGTCGTGACGGCCAGCGCGGGGAACATGGCGCAGGGGGTCGCGTGGGCGGCTCGCGAGCTCGGGGTGCCGGCGACGATCGTCGTTCCGGAGCACGCGCCGCAGACGAAGCTCGGTGCGATCGAGCGGCTCGGCGGCAGGGTCGTGAAGGTGCCGTACGAGGAATGGTGGCAGGCGATCGTCGACTCGCACTACGAAGGTGCCGATGGGCTCTTCGTCCATCCGGTGCAGGACGAGGCCGTGATGGCGGGGAACGGCACGATCGGCCTCGAGCTCGCGGAACAGTTGCCGGACCTCGATACGGTGCTCATTCCCTGGGGCGGCGGGGGGCTCTTCACCGGGATCGCGAGCGCCCTCGCCGCACGACACCCACAGGTGAGGGCCTACGCGGTCGAGCCCGACACCGGAGCCCCTCTCGCCGCTACGTTGACCGCGGGTGAGCCGACCGCGGTCGATTACACGCCGTCTTTCGTCGACGGCGCCGGGAGCAGGGCGCTGCTGCCGGCGATGTGGGCTCGGGCCCGGGACCTCCTCGCCGGTTCCGTCGCCGTCTCGGTGGAGGAGACTGCAGCAGCCGTACGCCTCCTCGCGGTTCGCGCGCGCGTGGTCGCGGAGGGCGCGGGCGCCCTGGCGGTCGCGGCTGCCACCACCGGGCGAGTGAGCGGCGACAGGATCGTCTGCATCATCTCCGGCGGAAACATCGACGCGAGCCGGCTTGCAGCAATCCTGCGCGGCGAGACTCCGGCCTAGTCTCCGAGCGGGTTAGACGGCAACCGGGTCCGCGTCGTACGCGGTCAGCTGATCGTTCAGCTTCCGCCGGATCCCGGCGAGGATCTGGGACACCCGGGACTCGCTGATACCAAGCCTGCGACCGATCTCCTCCCCGCGAAGCTCCTGCACGTGGACGAGCGCAAGGACGTGGCGTTCCCGCTCCGACAGGAACTCGACCGCCCGGCGGATCGCGGCGCTCCGCTCGGCACCGAGCGCCGTCGGCTCGGGCTCGTGCTCTCCAGCGGGCGCGACCACCGTCTCGCCAACTTCCGACATCGTTGCATCCTCAACCCCACGGGGGGTGCAACTGCCCGACATGATGAGCCTCCGCAGTGGGAAATCGGTCCCATCCGGTATCGGCTGGAGGGTCTCCCCATCTGATCCTCGACAGAGCGGGCTGCCATCCCCGTTTCGGCGTCGTTACCCTCGCCCGAATCGGGGCGAGGGAGCGCTAACCGCCGGTCGCAAGCGGCGTTCCGGCATACCGGAAGCCGAGTGCCTGAATCGCACCGACGTCGACGAGCGCCTGCTCCAGGATCGCGGTCGGAGCACCCCCGAGGTGTCGATACAGATGTGACAGCCACTCGAACGCCCGCTCGACGAAGCGCGCATCGAGCGCCGTCCGCATAGCGTCGTACCCATGCAGTCCGAGATGCTCCGCTTCCCACTCCGCCCTCAGCTGCTCGAATGACTCGGGCGGCTCGTGACCCTCCACCGCTCCCAGGGCGCGGCTCTGCCCGTAGAACCACTCCAGTGTCGGCTCGTCCATCCGATCCCACGCGAACTCCTCGAGCACGAGCAGACCCTCGTTCCGGAGGAGCCGGACGATCTTGTCGAGACCCTCGTCGAGATCACGAACATGGTGGAGCGCCCGTCCAGCCACGATCGCGTCGAAGGGCTCGCCAGTCTCCTCGAGGTCCTCCAGCAGCAGGGGGCGGAAGAGCTCGCCCGGAGGCGCTGCAGGATCGATGCCGACGATCTCGTACCCGGCAACTGCCAGCGTCGTCGTCAACTCGCCCTGGCCGCAACCTACCTCGAGGAGCCGCGCGGGCGGCTCGGGAAGCTGAGCGAGGAGAAACTGCTCGAACGGGATCAACCAAGTAGCCCGTCGTAGAGGATGAGCGGCATGGCCGCAGAGACTACGGTGGTCTCGATCGAGGAGGCGCGCCGGATCGCCGTCCGCGCGCAGCTGCTCGACGGGAGCGCGACGGACGTGCTCTCCACGGTGCGCAGGCTCGGCTTCTTGCAGATCGATGTCGTCGCGCCTGTGGCCACGCCGCAGCACCTCGTTCTCTGGAGCCGGCTCGGACGCCGCTACGACCGCGCCGACCTCGACCGGCTGCTCTGGGAGGAGCGCGTCCTCTTCGAGTGGAATGCGTTCATCTGGCCGATCGAGGATCTGCCGCTGGTCCGAGCGCGGATCCGCAACTTCCGCCGCTCGAGGCACTACAAGAGCGAGCGGTGGGCGCGCGAGTTCCTGACGACGAACCGGGCGTTCCGCCGCTACGTGGTGCGCGAGCTCGAGCAACGAGGGCCGCTTCTCTCCCGCGACTTCGAGGACCGCGCCGTCGGCGAGAAGCGCGACCACCGCTGGTGGGGCCCGCGCATGGTCGGGCTGATGTTGTTGTCGCTCCACCTCTACGGCGAGATCACCGTCGTCGGGCGGCGCGGCGGCGAGCGGCTGTGGGATCTCGCCTCACGGTGGTGGCCCGAGACGGAGACGATCCCGCTGCGGGAGGCGGAGGCGATCCGCGCCGAGCGGCGCTTCCGCGCGCAGGGCGTGCGACTCGCCAAGGGCGTTTGGGAGGCGCACCCGGACGCGCTCGACGGGCCGGTCCCCGACCGCGTCACGCTCCTCTCGCCCTTCGACCGGCTCATCTACGACCGCGACCGCGCCGAGGCGCTCTGGAACTTCCGTTACCGGCTCGAGATGTTCGTGCCGCGGACGAAGCGCGAGTACGGCTACTACGTCCTGCCGCTGCTCGTCGGCGACCACGTGGTGGGCAGGGCGGAGCCGCGCTTCGACCGGAAGACAAGGACGCTCGCGCTGCTCGGTGCTTGGGGCGACACATCGCGCCTCGACGAGGCCCTGCACGAGCTCGCCGCCTGGCTCGGCGCCGAGCGGGTTGTGGGATGAGCCAGTTCCACTTCGATCCCGACTCGTACCTCGCGATGATGCGCGCCGACGTGCCGTGCTACGACGAGTTGCAGGACGTCCTCGTGTCGGCAACGGCGGGGCTCCAGGTTCGTCGGATCCTCGAGCTCGGCACGGGTACCGGCGAGACAGCGCGGCGGCTTCTCGCCGCGCATCCCAGCGCCAGCCTCGTCGGCATCGACTCGAGCGAGGCGATGCTCGCTGTTGCGCGGGCAGACCTCGACGCCGACCTCCGCGTCCAACGGCTCGAGGACCGGCTTCCGGGAGGTCCGTTCGAGCTCATCGTCTCGGCCTTGGTCGTCCACCACTTGGAAGCAGAGGGAAAGCGCGATCTCTTCCGGCGCGTTCGCGACGAGCTCGCTCCGGGCGGCCGCTTCGTGCTCGCCGATCTCGTCGTTCCCGAACAGGCCGCGAACGCCGTCACCCCGGCGACGCCCGGCTTCGACAAGCCCGACCCACTGCCCGACCTTGTGACCTGGCTCGAACAAGCGGGCTTCGAGACGACGGTGGAGTGGTCGTGGAAGGATCTCGCGGTCGTTCGCGCCGTTATGCCCAGCTAGCATCACACGATGGACTTCGAGACCCGCGCGATCCACGACGGGCAGGAGCCCGACCCCGCCACGGGCGCGATCATCACGCCGATCTACCAGACCTCCACGTTCGTGCAGGACGCCGTCGGCGAGCACAAGGGCTACGACTACGCCCGGGTCGCGAACCCGACCCGAACCGCCCTGCAGACCGCGCTCGCCTCGCTCGAGAACGCCGACCACGGCATCGCGTTTTCTTCGGGCCTAGGAGCCACAACCACGCTGATGCACCTCGTCAACCCGGGCGAGCGCGTCGTCCTCATCGCCGATGTCTACGGCGGCGTCTACCGGATGACCTCGCAGGTGTACGAGCCGAAGGGCTACGTCTTCGACTACCTCGCCGCCTCCGAGTTCGCGAACCTGGCCGACCATCTCGACGACCGTACGCGCATGGTGTGGGTCGAAACGCCGTCCAACCCGCTGCTGAACGTGGTTGACATCGAGGCCGCGGCCAAGGCCTCGAAAGCGGCCGGCGCCATCCTCGTCGTCGACAACACGTTCGCGACACCGTACCTCCAGAACCCGCTCGATCTCGGCGCCGACGTCGTTCTTCATTCGACCACGAAGTACCTCGGAGGCCATTCCGACGTCGTCGGCGGCTTCGCGGGCACGAACGACCCGACGATCGCTGAGCGCCTGTTTTTCCTGCAGAAGTCGCTCGGGGCGGTGCCGGGACCGTTCGACTCCTGGCTCGTGCTGCGCGGGTTGAAGACGCTCGCCGTACGGATGCGCCAGCACTGCGAGAACGCCCGCGCGATCGCGGCATGGCTCCAGGAGCAGCCGCCGGTGACGCAGGTGCTCTACCCCGGCCTTCCCGGGCATCCCGGCCACGAGATCGCGAAGCGGCAGATGCGCGACTTCGGCGGGATGATCTCCTTCCTGACCGAGACCGAGGAAGAGGCGGTCGAGCTCGTGGCGCGGACGAAGCTCTTCCAGCTCGCCGAGTCGCTCGGCGGAGTCGAGAGCCTGATCGAGCATCCCGCTCGGATGACGCACGCCTCGACGGCCGACGCGCCGTTCGCAGCGCCGCGGAACCTCGTGCGCCTCTCGGTCGGGATCGAGTCGCTCGACGACCTGATCGCAGATCTCGCCGCGGCGCTCGTCCCGGCTGCCGCGCGCGCCAAGTAACAGACTGTCACTTGGCTCCCTCGGCGCCGCCGATCGACCTCTTCCACGCCGGCAACGAGCGCACCGTCGGCGTGTACCTGCTGGACACGTCCCAGGGCCTGGCCCTCCACGATTGCGGGCCTGCGAGCTGTGTCGAGGCACTGAAACGGGGGCTCTCCGAACAGGGGCACGAGCTCGGCGACGTCAAGCATCTACTTCTCTCGCACATCCACCTCGACCACGCCGGCGCCGCCGGGACCCTCGTCCGCGAGCACCCGGAGCTGCAGGTACACGTCTCGGAGATCGGTGCGCCGCACCTCGTCGATCCGTCACGACTCGAGCGCAGTGCGCGGCGGCTGTACGGCGAGACCTTCGACGGGCTCTGGGGCGAGCTGGCGCCGGTGCCGGAGGCGAACGTGCACGTCGCCGCCGATCGCGTGCTCGGGCTCGAGTGCTTCCCTGCGCCCGGTCACGCCTCGCACCACGTCTGCTACTTCGACGGCGAAACGCTCTATGCAGGCGACGCAGCCGGTGTTCGGATTCAGCCGCACAGGAGTGTGCTGCCGCCGACGCCGCCGCCAGAGACGGACGTCGAGGGGTGGTACCGGACGCTCGAGCAGATCGAGCGTCGCACCCCGGAGCGGCTCGCGCTGATCCACTTCGGCGTCGCCGACGACGTCAGCCGCCATCTCGCGGAGCTGCGGCGGCGGCTCGACATCTGGACGCGACGCGTTGAGGAGGGCACCTCGGAGGAGGAGTTCGTCGCCGACGCGCGAGCCGACCTGCCGCCGGAGGAGGCAGACGACTACGACCGCGCGATGCCGTTCTGGCAGTCCTATGCGGGCTTGAAGCGGTACTGGGAGACGCGTGCGGGCTAGCACGGCGCCTCTGCACGAGCGCGAGTTTCGTCTTCTCTTCGCCGGCCGCATAACATCGCTCTTCGGCAGCGCGATCGCCCCCGTCGCACTCGCATTCGCCGTCCTCGACCTCACCGGCTCCAAGACCGACCTCGGCCTCGTTCTCGCCGCGCGCGAGATCCCGCTGATCGTTTTCCTGCTGGCCGGCGGAATCTGGGCCGATCGGCTCCCGCGCAACGTCGTCATGGTAGGCGCGAACGTCTTCAGCGCGCTCTCGCAGGCGGCGGCCGCTGCGCTCCTGATCGCCGGCAGCGCCGAGATCTGGCACCTCGCGGCGCTCGCTGCCGTGAACGGCGGCGCATCGGCGTTCTTCTTCCCCGCCTCCGCCGGCGTGATCCCGCAAACGGTGCCCGCGGGGATCCTCCAGCAGGCGAATGCGCTGCTCGCGCTGGCGATGAACTCGGCCATGATCGGCGGCGCGGCGGTCGCCGGCTTTCTCGTCGCCGCGTTCGGTTCCGGTTGGGCGCTCGCGATCGACGCCGGCACCTACCTGGTCGGCGCGAGCTTCGTCGCCCTGATGCGCCTGCCCGCTGTCCGGCCGGACGAGAGCCCGCGCTTCCTCTCCGAGCTCGCGGTCGGCTGGCGTGAGTTCCGCAGCCGCGCGTGGCTGTGGGTGATCGTGCTCCAGTTCTCGTTCTTGTTGATGGTCACGATCGGCGCGATGAACGTGCTCGGGCCGGTCGTCGCCGCCGAGGAGCTCGGCGGCGCGAAGGCGTGGGGCGCGATCCTGACCGCGGAGGCCGCGGGACTTCTGGCGGGTGGCCTGCTCGGCCTCCGCTTCCGGCCGCGGCGGATGCTCGTCGCGGCGACGCTCGGGATCCTGATGGTGCCGGCGCCGCTCGTCGCGCTCGGCTTCCCGCTCGGCCTGCCCGCGATCGCGGCCGTCGCCTTCCTGGCGGGTGCCGGCAGCGAGATCTTCGGTCTGCTCTGGCATACGACGATGCAGCAGGAGATTCCGGCGGACAAGCTGTCGCGCGTCTATTCCTACGACGCGCTCGGCTCGATCGGCCTCGTCCCGGTCGGCTATGCGCTGGCCGGACCGGTCGCGGAGGCGATCGGCGTGCGTGCGACGCTGTGGGGCTCGGCAGCGATCGGTGCTGGTGTCACCCTCGCCGTGCTGCTCGTCCACGACGTGCGCACCCTCGAGCGGCGGGAGCCTACGTCCAGCCCGTGACGAGCCAGCGCCGACCGGCGAACCGCCACCCCATCAGCGCGAGCCGAACGGCGATCAGAACGACGAGCGCGATCCACACGCCCACGATCCCCCAGTCGAAGACGAGCGCGGCCAGCGCGACCACGGCGGACGCGGTGAACGCCGCGGCCATCGACCAAGCGAGGAAGGGGCCGTCGCCCGCGCCAATCAGGATCCCGTCGAGCGCGAAGACGGCACCGTTCAGCGGCTGCATCAGGGCGAAGAGGAGCCAGATCGCCTGGGCGCGCTCGACGACGAGCTCGTCGCCCGTAAAGGCATAGGGCAGCACCCCCTCGAGCCCCAGCATGACCGCGGCGAAGACGACGCCGCCGTAGACCGAGAGCCAGATCATGCGGGTGCTCGCCGCGTAGGCGCGCTCCGTGTCGCCCGCGCCGAGGCTTCGCCCGACGATCACCTGCCCGGCGATGGCGACGGCGTCCAGCACGAGCGCCAGGAAGATCCAGAGCTGGAACGCGATCTGGTGTGCGGCGATCGACGCGTCCCCGAAGCGCGTCACGATCGCTCCTGCAAGTGTGAACGCGGCCATCAGCGCGGCCGTCCGGATGAAGATGTGCCGGCCGACCCTGACGAGGCGCCGCATCAGGCGGGCCCGCGGGCGCAGGTCGCCCCGGGCAGAGCGCACGAGCATGGCGATGAACGCGGCGCCCATCCCGGCCTGAGCGAGCACGGTCCCCCAGGCGGAGCCCTCGATCCCCCAGCCGAAGCCGTAGACGAACAGCACCTCCAGGATCACGTTCGCAACGTTGCCGGCGATCAGGATCCGGAGCGGCGTGCGTAGGTCGGCGACGCCGCGCAGGTATCCCTGCGCCCCGATCGCGATGAACGCGAAAGGTAGCCCCAGCGAGACGATCCGGATGTAGGTGACCGCGAAGTCGGCCGTCTCTCCCTCGCCGCCCATGAGCCGGACGACCGCCGGGGCAAGCGCAATCAGCAGCCCGGTGAGCACGATCCCGACGCCGAGGCAGAGCCAGAGGGCCTGGCCCCCTAGCTGGCGTGCCGCCCGCTCCTCGCCCGCGCCGGAGGCACGCCCGACCTGCGCTGTCGTCCCGTACTGGAGGAAGTTGAAGATCGCAAAGAGCGTGCCGAGGACGATGGCGGCGATGCCGAGAGCGGCGAGCTGAGGACGCCCGAGGTGACCGACGATCGCCGTGTCGACGAGGATGTAGGAGGGCTCGGCAGCGAGCGCGCCGAGCGCCGGGACCGCAAGCCTGAGGATCTCGCGGTCGTAGGGCGACCGCAGTCCTCCGGCGCGACTCACCCTGCGAGAACCGACTCGTACGCTGCCACGTAGTCGGCGACCATCCGCTCCGGGGTGAAGCGCTTCTCGACCTCGCGCCGCATGACGGCGGGCTCCAGCTTGTCGGCCGCCTCGAGCGCCCCTGAGACGTCGCTCCAGTCGTCGACGATGATCCCGGTCTCGCCGTGTGTGATCACCTCCGGCACCGCGCCCCACCGGGTCGCGATCACAGGCGTGCCGCACGACATCGACTCGATCATCACGAGTCCGAACGGCTCCTCCCACTCGATCGGGAACAGTGTCGCTCGCGCGCTCCGCAGCAGCTCGACCTTTTCGCCGTGCGTGACCTCCCCCACGTACTCGCGGCCGCTGCCGAGGTGCGGACGCACCATCGAGTCGAAGTACTCCTGCTCGCCCGGCTCGGCGCACTTGCCGGCGATCTTGAGCGGCATATCCGCCTCGAGCGCGATCGCAACGGCCCGGTGGGCGCCCTTATCGGGGCTCATCCGACCCAGGAAGAGCAGGTAATCGCCGCGCTCGGGTGCGTAGGGGTAGAACGAGAGATCGAGCGCGTTGGGGACATTCGCGATCCAGGGCAGATCCGGCTTCGGCTTGCGCTGGTTCAGCGAGAGCGAGATCAGGTGCGCCTGTGGCGCGATCCGCACGATCTGCTCGTAGAGCTCACCGGGATGCCCCGTCAGAGGCCCGTGCACCGTGTGCACGAGCGGCGTCTTCAGAAGCGAGCCGAGCGCGAGTCCGAGCAGCCCCGTATGGTCGTGGACGACGTCGAACTCCCCGTCGCGCTTGAAGCAGCCGAGCGCGTGCTGGAGCTCCCAGAACGTCTGCCCGATGCGATCGCTCGGGGCGCGTCTGAAGACGTAGTCGAGCCGGGCGCGGGTCTTCGAGTCGCCCGACGCGAAGAGCGTGACCTCGTGACCGGCGTCGGCAAGGCCGTCCGCGAGCAGCGAGACGATCCACTCGATGCCGCCGTAACCGGAGGGCGGCACAGGGAACCAGACCGGGCTGAGAACTGCGACCTTCAGTCGGCCTCCACCTGGACCAGCCCGTCGCGTGCCCGCACAGACCACGTGCGGCCGAAGGCGCGGACACCGCTCAAGCGCACACGTCCGACCCATTCGGGGAGCGGCTGGGGACAAACGCTGCGGAGCTCGCGGTTCGCGGCATCGGGTTCGAGGCCGAGCAGGAGCCGCAGGAGCAACACGGGTGTGCCGGCCGCCCACGCCTGCGGGCGCGCAGCGGTGGGATAGGCAATCGGAAAGGGTGTGCGGGAGCGTGGGTAACCGGCGAAGACCTCCGGCAGCGACCAGTCGAACGACTGTGCAGCCTCGATCAGCGCGTGCCCGATCTCCCACGTGTCGTCCCAGCGGCCGGCGCGAGCAAGGCCCCAGGCGGCGAGGGAGCTGTCGTGTGGCCACACGGTGCCGGTGTGGTAGCCGAGCGGGTTGAACGCGGCATCGCGTGTCGACATCGTTCGCACGCCCCATCCCGACCAGAGCGAGTCTCCCATGAGCGTGTTTGCGACCGCGTCCGCCCGCTCGGGGGCCACGATCCCGCTCCAAAGCAGGTGGCCGATGTTCGAGCAGAGGGAGTCGACCGGCCGCTTGCCGCCGTCGAGCGCGAGCGCGTAGAAGCCGCCGCGCCGCTCGACCCAGAAGGCGGCGTCGAAGCGTGCGCGCAGCTCGGCCGCCTCGCTCTCGAGCCGCTCGCCGAGCTCGAGATCCCGCCAGACCTCCCGCGCGAGCTCGGCCAGGCGCAGCTTCGCGTCGTAGACGTAGCCCTGCACCTCGGCGGGGGCGATCGGCGTGTCGGCGTAGGCGCCGTCGTGGAAGCGCTGGGAGTCGCCGGAATCCTTCCAGGACTGGTTCTCGAGGCCGCGCTCCGTCCGCCGCTCGTACTCGACGAAGCCGTCCCCGTCGCGATCGCCGTAGCGATCGATCCACTCCAGCGCGGCCAGCGCGGGCGTTTTCAGCCGCTCGATCGGCTCCGGATCGCCGGTCCACCGCCAGACTTCCGAGAGCAGAACGAGGAAGAGCGGTGTGGCGTCGACACTCCCGTAGTACGTCCCGAACCACGTCTCGGCCGCGCGCCCGCGACGCAACTCGTGGATGATCTTGCCGGGTTCGGCGTCGATCGAGGGGTCGTCCTCCTGCGCCTGCAGACCCGCCAGCGCATCGAGCGAGGCGAGCGCGAGCTCGGGCCCGAGCAGCATCGATTGGAGCGAGGTAATGATCGTGTCGCGGCCGAAGACGGTCATGAACCACGGCATTCCGGCGGCAGGCAGCATGCCGAGTCCGTCCCCGCTTCGCATGCGAAGCGCGGCGAGGTCGGCAAGCGACTGCTCGAAGGCGTGGTAGAGCGAAACCCGGCTCGTCCTCAGCTCGGGCACGCGCATCCGCCATGCTGCAAGCGAGTCGCGAACATGCTGCCGACCTGCCCCGAAGCGCCGTGCGACGACGCGCGGCTTGGCCTCCTCGCCGGTCAGGGAGGCGACGACGTCGATCCGCAGCTCCCAGCGCGCGCGGGGGGCGAGCTCGATCGGGAAGCGGATGGTGCTGCCGCTGGTCTCGCCGACGCGGGAGAAGATGATCTGCGTTCTCGCGCTGCCGCTTCCATTCTCCTCGAGCACGAGCTGCTTCCGCTCGCGGTCGATCCGGATGTCCGCGGCCGGGGGTAGCGGGCGCGCGTTCTCGGGATCGCCGAGCTCGAAGTCACGCTGCTTGACCGTGATGATGTCGGCAAAGTCGGTGCCGACCTCGAGCTCGAGCGTGAACCGGAGCGGCTTCGAGCTCTCGTTCCGCAAGGCGACGTGATCCTGCATCCCTTCGCCGACGAAGCGCTCGCGTGCGATCGAGAGCACGTCTTGCTCGAGCTCCCCAACGACCGGGTTACGGAGGAAGAACGCCGCCGAGAAGTACTCGACCGTGCCGGAGGAAAGCAGCAGTGGCCGCACGCCGTTCACACGGAGCTCGAGCCGCGAGAGAAAGCGCGTGTCCTCGGCAAAGAGCCCGCTCGTCTGCGCGCCCAGGTCGCCGATCTCGTCGCAGATGCAGAAGGTCGAGCCCTCGAGGATCGTCAGCGGCGCCTTCATGAACGGTGGATCCGCGCGCCGCTCGACTGGGCAAGAGCCTTGACGACGATCTCATCGACGTTCACGTGGAGCGGTCGGGTGAGGGCGAACAGGACGCACTCGGCGATGTCCTCGGCCATCAGCGCGCCGCCGAACGGCACGCCCTCGTACACCGCGCGCGCCTGCTCCTCGTCGCCGCGGAAGCGCACGCGCGAGAACTCCGTGTCGACGAGGCCGGGCGCGACGTTCGTGAGCCGGATCGGCCTGCCGAGTAGGTCCTCCCGAAGCGCCTGCGTGAAGCCGTGCACTGCGAACTTCGACGTCACGTAGAGGGCGCCGTTCGGGTAGGCGGCCATCCCGGCGACGGAGCCCATGTTGACGATGTGCCCACCCTCGCGCAGGTGGGGCAGGCAGAGGCGCGTCATGCGCACGAGACCGTGGACGTTCGTCTCGAGCACCACCTCTTCGTCCCCCTCCGTGGAGGCATCGAACGGCTCGCGCCCGAGCGCGAGGCCGGCGTTGTTGACGAGGATGTCGAGACCGCCGAGCTCGGCGAGCGCCTGCTCGACGAATGCCTCGCAGCTCGACGGGTCGGTCACGTCGAGCTCGAGCGGCACGTCGACGTCGAGACGGTCGACGCGCCGCGCGCCAGCCGCAACGCGCACGCCATGCTCCCGAAGCGCTCGAGCGGTCGCGGCGCCGATCCCGCTCGATGCACCGGTGACGATCGCCGTCTTGCCCCCGAGGCCCATGGGGCAAGCGTACGGAATCAAAAGACCCCCGAGGATCTCCTCCGCCCTAGCGTCCGCAGCACGAGCCTGTTTATGATCCTCGGACTTTGGCCGGCGTGACGTTCGAGGACGTCAACAAGATCTATCTGGACGGGACGCGAGCGGTCTCGGACTTCGACCTGGAAATCCAGGACGGCGAGTTCATGGTGCTCGTCGGCCCATCGGGCTGCGGCAAGACAACCGCGCTGCGCATGGTGGCCGGCCTCGAGGAGATCTCGCAGGGCGTCCTCCGGATCGGCGACCGGGTGGTCAACCACGTCCCGTCACGCGACCGCGACATCGCGATGGTGTTCCAGAGCTACGCGCTCTATCCGCATCTCACCGTCTACGAGAACATCGCGTTCGGCCTCAAGCTCCGGAAGACACCGAAGGGCGAGATTCGATCTCGGGTTCAGAAGGCCGCAGAACTGCTCGGACTTACAGACCACCTGGACCGCAAGCCGCGCGCCCTCTCCGGCGGGCAGCGCCAGCGCGTCGCGATGGGCCGCGCGATCGTGCGCGAGCCCGCCGCGTTCCTCATGGACGAGCCTCTCTCGAACCTCGACGCGAAGCTTCGCGTCCAGATGCGCGCCGAGATCAGCCAGCTTCAGACCTCGCTCGGCGTCACAACCCTCTACGTCACGCACGACCAGGTCGAGGCGATGACGATGGGCGACCGGGTCGCCGTGATGCGCAAGGGCGAGCTGCTGCAGGTGGCGGCGCCGCAAGAGCTCTACGACCGGCCGATCAACCTCTTCGTGGGGGGCTTCATCGGCAGCCCCGCGATGAACTTGATCGAGGCGACGCTCGAGCGCGCGAACGGAGGATTGACCGCGGTCGCCGGCAGCCAGCGCATTCCGCTCGGCGAGGAGACGCTGTCGGTTCGGCCGGCCCTGCGGGACTACGAGGGGCGCCAGGTCGTCCTCGGCATCCGGCCCGAGGATCTCGAGGACGCTCGGCTCGAGGAAGCGAGCGGGAATCAGCCCTCCCTCCGCGGCAACGTCAGCCTGCGCGAAGCCCTGGGCTCCGAGGTCATGGTCCACTTCACGATCGACGCTTCGCCCGCGAGCACAGAGGACGTGCGGGAACTCGCGCGCGACGTTGGCACCGAGGCTCCGACCGGTAGCGAGCAGGAAGCGACGCTGGTGGGCCGCTTCAGCGCCCGCACGAAGGTACGAGACGGTGAGACTGTAGAGGTGGCCGTGGACACGCGGGCGCTCCATTTCTTCGAGCCCGACTCCGGGCTCGGGATCTACGACGGAAACGAAAGGAAGGGAACCGGGTGATGAGGGAAGCGAACGGGGTGATGAGGAAGCACCGCTGGCTGCTCGTTCTGGCGCTGCTCGTGGCGGCGCTGGCGCTGCTCACGGCGGGCTGCGGCGGCGACGACGACGAGGAAGCCGAGCCCGCGGCGACCACCGAAGAGGCGACGACCGAGGAGGCCGAGGACGTCTCCGGCTCGATCAAGATCGCCGGGCTCTGGACCGGCGGCGAGGGCGATTCATTCAAGGCGGTTCTCGACGGCTTCAGGGAGAAGTATCCCGATGTCACCGTCACCTACCAGCCGGCGGGGGAGGATCTCCCGACGATCCTCGCGACCGGGGTCGAGGGCGGCAACCCGCCCGATCTCGCCTCGCTGTCGTCACCAGGGGTGATCAAGAGCTTCGTCGACAAAGGCGCGCTCCAGCCGATCGACTTCGCCACCGATGCCCTCAACGAGAACTACTCGGAGAGCTTCGTCGACCTGACGACCTTCGACGGGAAGACGTACGGCGTCGTTTTCAAGGGCGCCAACAAGTCGACGGTCTGGTACAACACGAAGGTCTTCGAGGACGCGGGTGTCGAGCCGCCTGCGACGTGGGACGAGCTGCTCGAGGCAGGCGAGACGATCAAGGCGTCCGGCACGCCGCCGTTCTCGATCGGAGCGGCGGACGGGTGGACGCTCACAGACCTGTTCGAGAACGTCTATCTGCGCACGGCCGGCCCCGAGAAGTACGACCAGCTCGCCACGCACGAGATCCCCTGGACCGACCCCTCGGTCAAGGATGCTCTCACGGAGATGGCGAAGATCTTCCAGTCGGACAACATCGCCGGAGGCACCAGCAGTGCGCTCCAGACCGACTTCCCGACCTCGGTGACCCAGGTCTTCACCGACCCGCCGAAGGCGGCGATGGTGATGGAGGGCGACTTCGTCGGCACGTTCATCAACACGGAGACGAAGGCGAAGGTCGGCGAGGGCGCGGACGTGTTCACGTTCCCGTCGATCAACGACTCGCCGCCGGTGGTCGTCGGTGCGGGCGACAGCATCGTCATGTTCAAGGACAGCCCCGCCGCACGAGCGATGATCACGTACCTGGCCTCGGCCGAGGCGGCCGAGCTCTGGGCCAAGCGGGGCGGCTTCTCGTCGCCGAACAAGACCCTCGACGAGAGCGTGTACCCGGACGACACGACGCGGAAGCTCGCGACCGAGCTCGCCCAGGCGGAGACGTTCCGCTTCGACCTCTCCGACCTGCAGCCGGCCGAGCTGAACGATGCGCTGTTCGCCGAACTTGCGAACTTCGTCAAGAACCCCGCCGACATCGACGGAGTGACGGGGAAGCTCGAGGCGACGGCGAAGAAGGCCTACAAGTAAGAACCCGTGTCGAGCACGGGTAGCTCGACGGTCACGGCGGCGCCTCCGGTGACGGAGGTGCCGCCGCCGCCTTCCTCGCGGGGCAAGCACGCGATCTCGCTCGCGTTCCTCGCGCCCGCGATCTTCTTCCTCGGCGTCTGGGTGGTGTACCCGGCCATCCGGACGCTGATCCGGAGCTTCTACTCCGACGCCGGCGGCGACTTCGTCTGGTTCGAGAACTACGAGGCCCTCTTCCGGGACGAGACGATCCAGACGGCGATCAAGAACAACGTCATCTGGGTGCTCGTCGTGCCGGCGGGCGTCACCGCGCTTGGCCTCCTCTTCGCGGTCCTGACCGAGCGCGTGCCATGGGCGCCCGCCTTCAAGGTGGCAGTCTTCGTGCCGCTCGCCGTTTCCCTCTTCGCGGTCGGCGTGATCTGGCGGATCATGTACCAGCAGGATCCCGACCGCGGAGCGATCAACGCCGGCATCGTCGCGATCCAGGGGATCTTCACCGAGCAGGGCGCCTTGACAACGGCGAAACCTTCGACGGACGCCCTGGCAGGGTCGCCGGAGGGGGGCCTCACACTCGAGAAGACCGTCCAGCGGGGCGATGTGGCGCTGCTCGGGCTGACGGCGATCAGGGCTGGTGAGTTACCCGCCGAGCCCGAGCAGGCGGTCACCCCGGAGGCAACGCCGGACGGAATCACCGGCGTGGTCTGGAGAGACTTCAAGCCCGGAGGCGGGACACCGGGGGAGGTCGAGCAGGAGGAGGTCGGCCTCGGCGGCGTCACCATCAAGCTTCGCTCCGCCGACGATGGGAAGACGGTCGACTCGACGACGAGCGACGCCGACGGCAGCTTTGCGTTCGAGGGCGTGGAGGAGGGCGATTACCGCGTCGCCATCGGCAAGGAGACCTTTGCCGAGCCGTTCCAGGGGTTCAATTGGCTCGGCGACCAGCTGATCACGCCCGCGCTTCTGATCGCCTTCCTCTGGGTGCAGGCCGGCTTCGCGATGGTCATCACTGCCGCGGGCCTCGCGGCGATCCCGCGCGACCTGCTCGAGGCTGCCCGCACGGACGGCGGCACGGAGTGGCAGGTCTTCAGGCGGATCACGGTGCCCCAGTTGATGCCCGTGCTCATCGTCGTGCTCGTGACGCAGATCATCGGCGTACTCAAGGTGTTCGACCTCGTTGTCTCGATCGTGCCCTCCTCGGGCCGCGACAGCGCGACCGTGATCGCCGTCGAGATGTACGAGCGCTCCTTCAGCGGCCAGAACCGCTTTGGCTTCGGCGCCGCGATCTCGACCTTCATGTTCGTGCTCTTCGTCCCGTTCCTGATCCTCAACATTCGCCGTTTCAAGAGGGAGAACTGATGGCCGTCGCCGAGGCCCGCCACGGGCCGGTCGTGATCGAGGAGAGCATCGCGACGCGTTTGCTGCGCGTCCTCGGCAAGGCGCCAGTCCATGTGGCCCTCGCCGTCATCGGCGTGCTCTGGCTGATGCCCACGATCGGGCTCCTCTTCACCTCGCTGCTCACGCCGTCCGACGCGCAATCGGCCGGGTGGTGGCAGGTGTTCTCGGAGCCGAGCATCGTCACCTTCGAGAACTACCGGAACATCTTCCGGGACGACGGCATCGTCGGGTCGATCTGGGTCACCGCGCAGGTGACGCTCGGCGCGACCATCCTCCCGATTCTGGTCGCCTCGCTTGCCGGCTATGCCTTCGCCTGGCTCGACTTCCCCGGTCGCGACTGGATCTTCCTCGGCGTGATCGCGCTCCTCGTCGTGCCGCTCCAGATGTCGCTGATCCCGATCTTCGAGCTCTACAACAAGACGGGTCTCTACGACACGATCCTCGGCCTCGTCTTCTTCCACAGCGCGTTCGCCCTTCCCTTCGGGATCTTCCTGCTGCGGAACTTCTTCGCGGGGATCCCCCGCGATCTGCTCGAGGCCGCCCGGATCGACGGGGCCTCCGAGCTGCGGATCTTTGCCCGCGTCGTGCTGCCGCTCGGAATCCCGGCGATCGCATCGCTCGGCATCTTCCAGGTGCTCTTCGTCTGGAACGACCTGCTCGTCGGCCTCGTCCTCGCCCAGGACAACAAGCCGATCGCGCCGGAGATCTTCTCGCAGCTGCGACAGTTCGGCGCGAACCTCGAGATCATCGCGCCGGCCGCGTTCTTCTCGGCCGTCGTCCCGCTAACGATCTTCGCCATGTTCCAGCGCTACTTCGTCGAGGGGCTGCTGGCGGGCTCAGTGAAGTGAGAGAACGGACAGCCCTGCTCTTCTCGGCCGTCGTCGTCGTGATGGCGGGTCACGAGGGAGAGCACGTCGCGCAACTGGGCCAGAAGCACGCGCTCGGCGCCACCTGTCCCAACGACTGCCGCGGGCTGCTCGGCTTTGCGTTCGACCTCGAGTGGGTGCACTTCGCCTACAACACCTCGATCCTGGCGGTGCTGGTGGCCCTCTACGCATGGGGCAGGCTGTGGCGCGGGCCGCGCACGTGGGGCTGGTCCGCGCTCTCCGCCGGCATCGCCGTCCAGGGCTACCACGTCATCGAGCACACCCAGAAGCTGCTCCAGTGGCTCGCCAACGGGCACCGCGCCGGCACTCCGGGCATCCTCGGCCACCATGCGCCGCTGGTGGAGCTCCACTTCGCTCTGAACACGCTCGTCTTCGCCCTCGTCGTCGCGGGCTACCTCGGGCTCGGCTGCCATCGGGTGCTCTGGCGGTCGCGCACGCCCGCCCGTGTCGCCGCCGCCGTCGCTGTACTCGTGCTCGCCACGGTCGCGACGGGCTTCGGTTGGGAGCAGCGCCCCCCGACCGTGCGCCTGGCGGCAGGCGTGCACCAAGGCCCGATCGTGCTCGACCGCCCCTCGCGGCTCGTCGGCGAGCCCGGCACCGTCGTCCGCGGCGGGATCATCATCCGCTCGAACGACGTGATCGTCCGCGACCTGGCCGTGCTCGGCGGCGAGAACGGAATCGAGGTGCGCGACGCCGAGGGCGTCGTGCTCGAGCGCGTACGGATCTCGTCCGCCACGATGGACGGGATCTCCGCGCGCCGCAGCTCGGTGACCGTCCGAGGTTGCCGCATCGACACGCCGCGGACGGCGGGAGCGCAGGGCATCGACATCTCCTTCGCGTCGACGCGGCCGCCGAGCACGGTCTCGCGCTGCGTCGTTCGCGGCGGCAGCGAGGGCATCGTCTCCCATATGGCCGCTGTCGTCTTCAAAGGCAACGACATTCATGGCACGAGTTTGAGGGGGATCGCGGTCACCGAGATGTCGATGGGGAGCGTGGAGCGCAACACGGTCACCGGCGCGCTCGGAGTGGGAATCTTCTGCGGCGACTTCTCCCACTGCTCGATCGAGGACAACCGCGTCGGGACCGTCGGGATCGACCCGTCGGGCAATCCGACCCGTGCGGGCTTCGGGCTCGTCGCCCATTACGGCGCGGTTGCGACGGTTGCGAGGAACGCGCTCGAGCGCGCACCGGCATCCTTCATCGGTGCCCGCATCGAGCATCCCTGAGCCGAGCCGCACAAGCGTCGACCCACTGGGTCACGGAGTCGCGGACTGATGCCCGCACGACTGCAGCTCGTCGCCCGAACCGGCCACCCGGACTTTCTCGACCTCCCCTGGGAGCAGCCGCTCGAAGAGTGGGAATCGGAGCGGCTCGTCGAGGTGGAGCGTGGCATCCACCGCCACGTCGTGCGCTTCGTCGAGTACAGCGGGGCCATCTACGCCCTCAAGGAGCTGCCGCCGGAGCTCGCCCGGAGGGAGTACAGGCTGCTGCGAAGCCTGGCGGCGGACGAGATGCCCGTCGTGGAGGTCGTCGGCTTCGTAACAGAGCGTCCGAACGATCTCGAAGCGGTCCTGATCACACGACACCTCGACTACTCGCTCCCGTTCCGCACGCTGTTCGCGCGCGGCGGGGTGCCCAACCTGCGCGTGCGCCTGCTCGATGCCGGTGCGGAGTTGCTCGTCCGGCTCCACCTGGGCGGCTTCTTCTGGGGCGACTGCTCGCTCTCCAACACCCTCTTCCGCAGGGACGCGGGCGCGCTCGCCGCCTATCTCGTCGATGCCGAAACGGGCGAGCTCCACCCCAGCCTCTCGGACGGTCAGCGCCGGCACGACCTCACGATCGCCGAGGACAACGTGCACGGAGAGCTGCTGGACCTCGAGGCCGAGCTCGATCGGCCGGGCGAGCTGGAGCCGGAGGAGACGGCGGCGGAGCTCGCGTCCCGCTACGAGACACTATGGGACGAGCTGACGCGCGAGCAGTCCTTCGGGAGCGAGAACCGCTACGTGATCGACGAGCGGCTTCGTCGCCTGAACGAGCTCGGCTTCGACGTCGAGGAGGTGGAGCTCGTCGCCGGCGAGGACGGCTACAGGCTACGGCTGAACCCGCGGGTCGTCGAGCCGGGACACCACCGGCGACGTCTGCACGCACTGACAGGACTGAACGCGCAGGAGAACCAGGCACGGCGGCTCCTGAACGATCTGGCTGGCTTCCGCGCGCAGCTCGAGCAGAACGAGGGCCGAACGCTACCCGAGACCGTCGCCGTTCACCGCTGGCTCGCCGACGTGTTCGAGCCCGCGATGGCGGCCATACCGGCCGAGCTGTGGGGGAAGCGCCAGGCCGCCGAGGTCTTCCACGAGCTGCTCGAGCACCGCTGGTTCCGCTCTCAGCAGGAGGGCGGGGACGTGGGACTCATGCCTGCCGTCAGGGCTTACGTGGAGGACGTGCTCCGGCACGCTCCGGACGAGCGCGCGGTACTCATTCCGGAGGCCGAGGACGAAGACGAAGACGACGTAGTTGCTGACAGCAACTAAGTCAGCTCGACGCGGTCGATCGTGATCGGCGTCCGCGGCTTGTCCTGTCCATCCCGATCCGTCTCGGAGATGCGGTCGACGACATCCTGGCCGCTCGTGACCTTGCCGAACACGGTGTGCTTGCCGTCGAGCCACGGGGCAGCGTCCGCGGTGACGATGAAGAACTGACTCCCGTTCGTCCCTGGCCCCGCGTTCGCCATCGCGAGCGCACCGCGCTCGACCTTGTGCTCGTTGAACTCGTCCTCGAACTGGTAGCCCGGGCCGCCGCTGCCGGTGCCCTCCGGGCAGCCGCCCTGGATCATGAAGTCCGGGATCACGCGATGGAAGGTGAGCCCGTCGTAAAAGCCCTCGCGCGCGAGCTTCGTGAAGTTCTCGACCGTCTTCGGTGCCTCGCTCGGAAAGAGCTCGAGCTCGATCGGCCCCTCGCTGGTGTGGAGCGTTGCCTGCGTCATGGGCGGCACCGTAGCTTAGGTTGGAGACATGAACCGGGTCAGCATCGTCACCGGAGCGGCAAGCGGGATCGGTCGTGCGATCGCGGAGCGCCTGGAGCGGGACGGGGGCAGCGTCCTCGCCGTCGATCTCGAGCCCGCCCAGGACGGTCCGGGAGAACCGTTCGCAGCCGATCTGAGTACGCGTGCGGGAAACCACGCGACGGTCGAGGCTGCGCTCGAGCGCTTCGGACGGCTCGACGCAATCGTCGCCAACGCAGGCTTCCAGCACGTGGCCCCGATCGCGGAGTTTCCCGAGGAGCGCTGGGATGCCCTCCTCGCGGTTCTGCTCACGAGCCCCTTCCTGCTCGCGCGCTACGCCTGGGACGCCCTGGCAGCGGCCGGTGACGGTCGCTTCCTCGCCGTCGCCTCGGTTCATGGGCTCGTCGCATCGCCGTTCAAGGTTGGCTACGTCGCGGCGAAGCACGGCGTGCTCGGCCTCGTCAAGGTGCTGGCGCTCGAAGGCGCCGACCGCGGAATCTCGGTGTCCGCGCTGTGCCCCGCGTACGTGCGTACTCCCATCGTGGAGGCGCAGATCGAGGCGCAAGCGGCGGCGACGGGCGTCCCGGCAGAGCGCGTGCTCGAGGACATCCTGCTCGCGCCCCAGGCGGTAAAGCGCCTGCTCGAGCCGGAGGAGGTCGCCGAGGCGGCCGCATTCCTGCTCGGCCCGGGCGGGCGTGCCGTGACCGGCTCCCCGTTCGTGATGGACCTCGGCTGGACCGCTCGCTAGGAGCGCTCGAGCTCTTCAGCGGTGACGGCGGCGAGCAGCCCCTCGACCAGATCCTCGGGCACGACCGTGTCGCGGCGGCGGATGGCGACGATCTGACGGCGGACGGGCTCGTAGCCTGCAATCGCGACTTCGCGCAGAGTTCCCGAGGCGAGCTCGCCGCGAACCGCGGTGTACGGAAGGAAGGCGATCCCGAGACCGTGCTCGACCATCTTCTTCGTCGCGTCGACGTTGTCGAGCTCCATCACCCCACGGGGCACGACTCCGGCCTCGCGGAAGAAGGCACTCGTGAGCACGAAGTAGCTCGAGGTCCGGTCGAACAGGATCAACCGCTCGCCGCCGAGCTCGTTCACGGCGATCGACGGCACGTCCCCGAAGCGGTGCCCGGGGTGGACGACGAGCACGATCTCGTCCTCGTACAAGGGCCGACTCGAGATGGAGACGTGCGGAAGCTCGCGCACGAGCCCAACGTGCACCTGCTCGCGCAGCACGAGCTCGAGGATCTCCTCGGAGTGCCCGGTGCGGACGATGAGGTGGACGTTCGGGAAGGCGGCCTGGAAGCGCCGCAGGACGAGGGGCAGGACGTAGGTCGAGATCGCGGGCGCCGTCCCTACGAGGAGCTCCCCCACGCGTCCCTCGCGCAGCTCGCGCAGGAGCTCCCGTCCCTCCGAGAGCTCCTGCAGGGCCCGTTGGGCGTGGGAGCGAAACGCGCGGCCCTCCGCTGTGAGACGCATTCCACGCGGCGCCCGGACGAAGAGCTCGACACCGAGCTCGCGCTCGAGGTTCTTGATCCGCGTCGTCAGCGCGGGCTGCGTCACGTAGAGCACCGTCGCGGCCTCGCTGACCGAGCGCCGCTCGGCAATGGTGAGGAAGGCTTCGATCTGGGTCAGCAACATCGATCCGATATTAATATCTTTTATCGTGCGGATCCATACCTCGGATTTGTCGTATGGGAAAGAAGCGTTGAGACTGGGCCTCTGACGCGCCATCGACCGAGGAGCGACCCGTGAACGCCACCGCAGCAAGGCAGGCCATCGAGCTCACCCGTGACTGGGGCGAGGTCCCACGCTGGACTGGGATCGACCGGGACTACACATCCGAGGACGTGATCAGGCTGCGGGGGAGCGTGCAGATCGAGCAGACGATCGCTCGGCAAGGCGCCGAGAAGCTCTGGCGCCAGCTGCACGATGAGGATTACGTGGCCGCACTCGGCGCTCTCACCGGCGGCCAGGCGGTGCAGATGGTGAAGGCCGGGCTGAAAGCGATCTACCTGTCCGGGTGGCAGGTCGCAGCGGATGGCAACCTCGCTGCGCACGTCTATCCGGATCAGAGCCTCTACCCGGCGAACAGCGTCCCGGCAATGGTTCGCCGCCTTAACAACGCTCTCCTACGCGCCGATCAGATCGACTGGGCGGAGGGCGGCTCGGAGATCGACTGGCTCGTCCCGATCGTGGCCGACGCAGAGGCGGGGTTCGGCGGGCCGTTGAACGCGTTCGAGCTGATGAGGGGGATGATCGAGGCGGGCGCGGCGGCCGTTCACTTCGAGGACCAGCTCGCGTCCGAGAAGAAGTGCGGCCACCTCGGCGGCAAGGTGCTCGTCCCGACCGGCCAGTTCATCCGCACTCTGCTTGCCGCGCGCCTTGCGGCCGATGTCATGGGCGTGCCAACGCTCCTCGTCGCCCGCACGGACGCCGACGCGGCCACATTACTCACGAGCGACGTGGACGACCGCGACGCGGAGTTCGTCACCGGCGAGCGGACGCCCGAGGGATTCTTCTGCGTTCGGGCCGGCGTCGAGGCGGCGATCGCCCGCGGCCTCGCGTACGCACCCTATGCGGACATCGTCTGGATGGAGACCTCGACGCCCGACCTGGGCGTGGCCCGAACGTTTGCCGAGGCCATCCATGCCGAGTTCCCGGGGAAGCTGCTCGCGTACAACTGTTCTCCTTCCTTCAACTGGAAGCGACACCTCGACGACCGGACGATCGCCCGTTTCCAGCAAGAGCTCGGCGCCCTGGGCTACCGGTTCCAGTTCATCACGCTCGCAGGCTTCCACGCCCTCAACGAGTCGATGTTCGAGCTCGCGCGCGGCTACGCCCAGGAAGGCATGACCGCCTACGTGCGCCTGCAGGAGCGGGAGTTCGCCCTCGAAGAGCAGGGCTACACCGCCACCCGTCACCAGCGCGAGGTCGGCGCCGGCTACTTCGACGAGATTGCGCGCGCCGTCTCGGGCGGACAGAGCTCGACCCTCGCTCTGAAGGGATCGACCGAAGAGGCCCAGTTCGACGGCAACAGCGCCGTCCACTGACACTCGGGGACGTGTCCCCGGGACTGTCCCTGGGACACGTCCCTAGCTCGCGTGTCCGTCAGACGCGGCCCTTGAGCGACCGGATCGCCTCGACATACGTGCGCGTCTCGCGGTAGAGACCGTGCTCGCGCACGGCCTTTGCCCCCTGGTAGTAGGCGGCCACTGCAAGCCGCTCGTCGCCACGAAACTCGCGCAGCAGGTGCCGTAGGAAAACGACGCCGATCTTGATGTTGCCCGCCGTCGTCCTCTCCACCTTCCGGCGAAGGAGAACCGTCTCGACGAACTCCCAGGTCGACGGGGTCACCTGCATCACCCCGAGCGCACCCGCGCGAGAGACGACATGCGGCTGGAAGCCCGACTCCATCCAGGCGACCGCGCGGGCAAGCGCAGGATCGACGCCCTGACGCTGAGCCATGCGGGTGATGAGAGTGCGCACCGCGGCAGGCGGCGCCGCCAGCGGCGGGCGCACAGCGGCGGGAACGCGCAGCTTCGCGCCGATCAGCAGCGGACGGGCCGGATCGAGCCTGTTCGCACGCGCGAGCGCCCCCAGGGAGATGCCGTGCCGCTCGGCGATCGCCGTGAGCGAGTCGCCTGGACGCACGAGGTAGCGCACCGTCGAAGCTCGCTTCCGAGCGCCCGAGCCCTCCAGCGCCGCCAGCGTCTGCGGGCCTGCGATGCCGTCCACTGCTAGCCCCGACCGGCGCTGGAAGCGGCGCACCGCCGCTGCGGTCTCCTGGCCGAAGTACCCATCGATGACTCGGCCGATCCCGTGGCGGGCGAGCAGGAACTGGAGCACCGAGACGTCCCACCCCACGCGGCCACGGCGGAGGGTGCGCTCCCCGTAGAGCGGCCCGCCGAGGCGCCCAAGCGCTCTCCGGGTCGACCTACCCGGGATGCCGTCGACCGGGAGCCGACTCGAGCGCTGAAAGCCCCGGATCGCGTCCGCCGTCCCCCGTCCGGAGACGCCGTCGATCGGCCCCAGATAGAAACCGTACGCCCGCAACGCGACCTGCAGTCCGGCGATTTGCGGATTCGCCGCGGAGGCCGAGGCAGCAAGCGCAAGCGAAGTCAGGGCAAGGGGCAGTAAGACACGAAGACGCATCCGAGTGACCGCTTCTCCGTCTTGCCGGATCTTCCTCCTCGGAAGATCAGGTTCGTGCGACTTGCAACTAAGCCGCCGGAGCTGGGGCCGCCGGACTGACGTACTCGCCCGCTGCTCAGCTCTCGAGCGCGCGCCGCGCGGCGTCGTTGAACGGCGTGAGCTGGAAGGGGAGTAGCTTCCGCAGCCGCTCCTCGCGCGCGACGGTCGGGGTGCGGAGGCCTTCGACCAGCGGGCGGGCTACGGAGGCGTTGACGGGCGTGACGAGCTCGAGCCACATCGCCGACAGGCCCGGCGTAAGCACGGGCACCTCGACGATACGGGGCCGCCTACCGAGCAACGCCGCGATCCGCTCGATCATCTGCCTGTAGGTCATCACCTCGGGCCCACCGGCGTCGAAGGCCTCGCCGATGGCGGCGTCGTTGCCGCCAACCCCTGCCAGATACCGTGCTACGTCCTCCACCGCGATCGGCTGCGTCGGCGTCGAAACCCAGCTCGGCGTGATCATCACGGGCAGCCTCTTGACGAGGCCGAGGATCGTCTCGAACGCGGCGCTGCCCTTCCCGATCACCATCGCGGCGCGCAGTGTCGTCACGGGCACGCCGTCCGAGGCGAGGTGCTCGCCCGTCTCGCGACGGCTGCGCAGGTGCGGGGACGCGTCGGGGTCGTCTCCGCCGAGGCCGCCCAGGTAGACGATCTGCTCCACTCCGGCCCGAGCAGCCTCTCGCGAGACGTTTCGTGCCGCCTCACGGTCCTGCCGCTCGAAATCGCGCGCACCGAGCGAATGAACGAGGTAGTAGGCGACGTCCGCTCCCTCGAGTGCCCCCGCGACGCCCTCGGCCGAGGTGACGTCGGCCTCGATCCACCGGATTCTGTCCCCAGTGTCGCGTGGCCCGCGAGAGACGGCGACGACCTCGTGTTCCTCGGCAAGTAGCGGCAGGAGTGCCTGGCCAATCACGCCCGTTGCCCCGAAGACCGTGATTCTCACGCGGCGCGCGCCCGCACGAGCAGCTCGAAGTAGCGGCGGCTGACGGCGGCGTGGAACGGGCTCTGGCCCTTCGCGTAGAGAGCGCCGGTCCACCACGGTGCGCCAGCGCGCGCCGCCAGCCGCGGCAGGTACTCCTCAACCGTGACGCTGAGCTCGTGCTCGGCGCCGTCGGGGCACTGCGCAAGTGTCACCGAGCCGCCGGCCCGCAACGCCAGCACGCCGCCCTCGATGGCGTAGCGGCAGGAGACGATGCCGTCCGTGCACTGGAGCCCCGGCGGGCCGAACCTGAGCAGGGTCGCGCCTCCCAACAGGCGAAGCCGGCCGCCCTCGTCGGCCCAGGTCGCGCGGACGCCGCCACGGGTGAGACCGTCGACTGCCTGCCAGTAGGTGACGCCGAGCCAGCGCGCGCCCGCCTGGGAACGCTCGACGGCGGGCTCCGGCACGAGCACGCGCTGACGTGACTCGAAGCTCCCGGACTCGAGCACTCGCTCGATCGCCTCCCAACCGTGGTAACCGCTCACCGGGCGACCGCCCCACGGAAGCGGACGACCACCTCCTCGTGCTCGACCATCGGCTCAGGTTACTCGGCGATGCCACAGCTCGGCCGGCGAGGCGGAAGACCCGCGGTGAGGTGATGCGATGGGCGGTGCAGGGTTCGAACCTGCGACCTCCTGGGTGTAAACCAGGCGCTCTCCCAGCTGAGCTAACCGCCCGCGTTGTTGCATGCCCCCAGCGGGATTCGAACCCGCGCTACCACCTTGAAAGGGTGGCGACCTGGGCCGCTAGTCGATGGGGGCGGCCGCACGGAGGATAGCCGCCGACCCGAACGCTAGGGTGCGACGCGTGGTCGACGAGAATTCTCCCCTCACCGAGCAGCGAGGCTCCCGCGCCCTCGCCGCCCCGGCGGCCTTGATCGCAGCAATCGCCGGCGGCCTCGCCTGGGGGCTGATTGTCAAGTGGACGGGGTACGAGGTCGGCATCATCGCCTGGGGAATCGGGTTCCTTACCGGCACGGCCGCCGTGCTGGCAACGCGCGGCGGCAAAGGAGCGGTGCTGCAAGGGATCGCGATCGTCACCGCGCTGCTCGGGATCCTGCTCGGCAAGTACCTGAGCTACGCGTTCGACGTCCAGGACCAGGCCACGGAGGCGGGCGTCAGCCTCGGCCTCTTCTCGGGCGACATGCGGAGCTTCTTCCGGGAGGATCTCGACCAGGTCTTCGGCCTGTTCGACCTGCTCTGGGTCGGCTTCGCGGTCTACACCGCTTGGCGCGTCCCCCGGCAGCAGGAGCCCGAGCTCACGCCAGGACCCTAGATCGCGCAGCTCGCGCGGCCGTTCTTCACCAGGTACTGCTGGTGGTACTCCTCTGCCCGCCAGAACGTCACGGCGGGAACGATCTGAGTTGCGATCGGTTTGCGGAAACGCTCCTGCGCCCGTTCCATCGATTCCTGCGCCGTCCGCTCCTGCTCCGGCGAATGGAAGAAGATGGCCGAACGGTACTGGGTGCCCATGTCCCAGCCCTGCCGGTTCACCTGCGTCGGATCGTGCAGCCGCCAGAAGGAGTCGACGAGCTCGTCGTAGGAGACCTCGCTCGGATCGAAGGTCACTTCGACCGCCTCGGCGTGGCCGGTTCGGCCGCCGCAGACTTCCTTGTAGGTCGGGTTCTCCGTCTGCCCGCCCACGTAGCCCACCTGCGCATCCCTTACTCCGGGCGTGTTGCGGAACTCGACCTCGACGCCCCAGAAGCACCCGGCGGCGAAGGTGGCCCGCTCGAGCTGCCCGCTCATGAGGGCTCCAGCTCGAGGGCGCAGGAGTTGATGCAGTAGCGCTGCCCGGTCGGGCCGGGCCCGTCGGGGAAGACGTGGCCGAGGTGCCCGCCGCAGGAAGCACACAGCACCTCCGTGCGGGTCATCCCGAACTTCCGATCGGTCTCGGTGACGACGCTGTCAAGGTCGGCAGGCTCGACGAAGCTCGGCCAGCCGGTGCCGGAGTCGAACTTCGCCTCGGAACGGAAGAGCTCGGCGCCGCAGCCCGCGCAGCGGTACACGCCTGGATCCTTCATGTCGTTGTACTTGCCGGTGAAGGCTCGCTCCGTGCCCTTGCGACGCAGCACTTCGTACTGCTCGGGACTGAGCTCCGCGCGCCACTCGGCGTCTGTCTTCTCGATCTTCGTGTTCATGCCTGAAGGGTAGCGAGCACGGGATTACGCCCTGATTAAGCTTCCGGCAGAACGAAGGCTGCGATCGCGATGAAGTGCGTCGCCGCGGCTGCGATCACGAGCAAGTGGAAGATCTCGTGGTAGCCGAAGACGGCGGGGCGCGGGTTCGGACGCTTCAGCGCGTACGCCAGGGCTCCAAGGGTGTAGAGGGCGCCACCGGCGAACACGAGCACCGCCGGCGCGACGCCCACGTGCACGAGGTCCGGAACGGCCAGAACGCCGACCCAGCCCAGCGCGATAAAGACGATCGCCGTCAACCAGGTCGGAGCGTCCACCCAAAGCAGGTTGAGCACGAGTCCGGCGGCAGCCCCGCACCACACGACGATGAGGATCGCGTCGCCGAGAGCCCCGTCGAACTTGAGGAGGGCGAACGGCGTGTACGTTCCGGCGATCAGCAGCAGGATGGTGGAGTGATCGAGCCGCCGCATCCATTTGCGCACCTGCGGCGAGCGCCAGGTGACACGGTGATAGAGCGCGCTGACCCCGAACATGGCCGCGAGCGCGACCGCGTAGACCCACATCGCGATCCGCTCGCGAACCGAGTCGGCGAGCACGACGAGCACCGCTCCAGCCGCCACCGCGACGAAGAACGCGTACTGGTGGAAGACGCCGCGGAGCCGCGGCCGCTCCAGCAAATCCATGGCGGGCATGATGCCCAACCGTTCCTATACTCGCAACGAGGGCCGTTAGCTCAGTTGGTAGAGCAGGGGACTTTTAATCCCAAGGTCGCTGGTTCGATCCCAGCACGGCCCATTGCATCCGAGAGGAACCGAGACTCAGAGCGGCAAACGACTCAGAGCATCCGAGAGATCACGAAGACCCGCACCACACGGAGAGTCCCAAGGTCACCGCGGTACGAGGGCGAAGGAAGCGCGGATGCATGCGAGCTACGCCGAACTCGACCTCACCGGCTGCGGTTTGGGTCAACAGGAGGTCAACAGCTTCAATCACTGAAGCGGCCGGCCCCGTGCGTTCCCAATCAGAGATGTCCGGCGGTGCCGGCGGGCATTGCACCCTCGTGACCCCCTCCGAAGCGTGCGAACGCGATGCGAACCTTACGTGAAGAGTTGCTGCTTAATAGGCCATCGCCAAGCGGCCCCGGTCCGGGAACGCGGGCACCCGCGGGCATGCCTGGGCGCGCTGCATCGGCGAGCCGCGCCTACTGAACACGACGCATCGAGCCGGAGAGGAACTCCTTGATCGTCGCGAGGTGCGCGTCGGCGCGGCGGCGCAGACAAGCGCTCACAGCCCTGCTCCTTGGTGACGAGCGCGGCAACAGCTTCAGCGCCCACGCTTCCTGGAGCGCGACGTCGCCGTCAGCGCTCCTCGATCCGGCAGCAGGCGACGACGTGCTCCTCGTTCTCGGCGAGCAGCGCTGGGCGAGGTCGAGCATCGCGATGACCCGCTCGTCGGCGGTGCGGTTGTAGACGGCGCGGTGCTCGCGGCGGGTTGCGACGAAGCCGCACCAGCGCAGGCAGGCCAGATGGTTGGAGACCTTCGGCTGCGCCTCGTCCAGGCGCGCCACCAGCTCGCCCACGGTCAACTCGCCCTCGTCGCGCATGGTCCGGTGCGGTGACTCCCGTCCCGCATGTTTGTGCGTCCTCAGCGCTGCGTGGACGCTCTCCCGCCGCGGCCGCCGAGCCGGCTCTGCACCTCGGCGAGGTCAACGTCGCCGCGCACGAGGAGCACGACGGCATAGAAGACGGCGGCGCCGGCGAGGCAAAGCACCGCCGAACCGAACCCCATGGCGATCCAGACCGCCACGAAGGCGAATCCGAGTGCCGCTGCGAACTGGCTTGACGTCATCATTCGAGCTCCCTTCGTCCTCTGTCGAAACCGGCGAGCGTCACGCTGACCGGACCATCGGGCAGGTCATGCTGTCGCAGAGCCTCCCCGACACGCTGCTGAACCTCGCGCAGGGTGTCCGGCAGGTCACCTGCTCGCTTCACGTCGATCTCCAGCTCGATGCCGTTCTCGACGTACCGGCCGGTGGCGTCGGTGACGGACGGATGGGCGCAGGCGGCGACCTCCGCCGCCCGCTCGACCGCCCGCGGCTCCACCGTCAACGTGCCGCGCTCGTCCCCGGCGAGCGTCAGCGGGCCGCGCGCGAGATACGGCCGCGGCACCTGCTTCAGGGCAAGGAGGCCGAAGAGCAGGAACGCAGCCAGGCCGCCCAGCCCGGTGATCAGGCGCACCGTGCTCGTGAAGTCGGCCGGCACGAGCCCCGCCAGGAAGTCGTAGACGTCGCGATAGCCGCTGATCGTGTTCACCGTCTCCGGATCCACCTTGAACGCCAGCGCCACCAGCATCGCGCCGTACCAGATCAGCGCGAGCGCGACTGGCACGAGCAGCAGCAGCCCGAGGGTGGCCAGTGGCGAGTCGCGGCCGCGCAGGCGCTGGCGGATCGTCACTCGACCCTCGCCCTCGCCCCGTGCTTGCCGGTTCGCGCCTCCACCCGCGGCTTCACCGCGGCGGACGCGACGAGCGGCGCCAGCGCACCGTGCACGCGCTGCTCGACCTCGCGGTCCTGCTGATTCCGTGGGTGCGAAACCCTCACTCGCAGCTGCCCACCCCGCACGCGCCCGGGCGGCCGTACCCGCGCGTTCGCCTCGGTGACCCCGCGCACCTGCCCCGCGAGCGCCTCCGCCGCACCCGCGAGCGGCCGCCGACGCGCCGCGAGCCTGCCGCGTTCCCCCTTGCCGAAGACCACCAGGCGCTCACGGCGCGGCGCGAGCACGCCGACCAGGAGCAGCGCGCCGGCGAGCACGGCACCGGCCCCGGCGAGAGTGGAGCGCTTCGCGAGCGGCCCCGGCGCCTCGAGTCGGCCGAGGTAGTCGCCGACCTCGTCCTCGGCCTCCGGCAGGAGCACCTGCTCGGCGAGCCCCGGCAGGCTCAGTGGCCTGTCGCCGCCCTGGATGGAGAAGACGGCGACCGCGAGCCCGACGAGGGAGAGCGCGACGAGCAGCACCAGCACGACGAGGCGCGCGAGCACGCGCAGGAGCGTCACTTCATGCCCGTTTCGTCCGGCGTCACGACGTCCTCGATCGCGATGTCGACGTACCTGAGCGCGGCGGCCAGACCCGCCGACGCGGCGGCACGTTCGACCCGCTCGCGGATCCGATCGGCGAGCGGGAGCAGCGGGACGGCCTCGCTGACGAGATAGAGCTCGACGGCGTAGCCGCCGTCGGCGAGAGCCGTCGCCAGCACACCGGAAAGCCGCTCCTCGCGGTCCGCCGTCACGCGCGTCCCGAACCGTCCCGCATCCGCGGAGACGACCCCAGGCACGCCCAGCGCCGCGTCCAGTGCGAGCCGGGCGAGCAGCACCCGCTCCGAGGGAGCGGCCAACTCCGACCGGGAAGCGCTCGAAGGCGCCGTCATCGGCTCCGCCCCCTAGCTGACGCGCGACTCCTCGGGCTGGTCGTCGCCCGGGAAGTGAAGGTCGTTCACGACAATATTGACCTCCGCGACCGAGAGCCCCGTGATGCCCTCGAGCCGCTTGATCACGTTCTCGCGCACCGCGTCCGACACCTTCGGGATCGACTCGCCGTACTCCACGACGATCGTGAGGTCCACCGCTGCCTCGCGCTCGCCGACCTCGACGGAGACCCCGCGTGAGCGTTCGTCGGACATCGAGACGCCGACCCGCTCGGTCATCGAACCGAGCGCGCGGGCCGCGCCGCCTCCGAGGTCGTAGACGCCACTCGTCTCCCGCGCGGCGATGGCGGCGACCTTCGTCACCACCAGATCGTTGATCGTCGTCGTCCCGTGCTCGGTGGCGAGAGGCGACTTCTTGCCGCCGTCCCCGCCGCTTCCTCGGCCCGTCACAGTTTCTTCAGCCATCGTTGCCTCCTCGTCGCGGCATCGGTCTCCTCTCCCATTGCCCAGTCCAGCCGCTGGCTAAGCCACGTCCTGCCGCGACTTCGGGGGCGCGCGTTCGAGCTGACGTGACATACACGATGTTGCGCCGTTCTCGCTTGACGCGATCTCGCGCTACTTCGGGGAGTATTCCGGGGAAGTGGCACGCGCAGAGACCTCTGGCTGAATCGCCTTATCTGCGTAGAAAGCCAAGTGGGTGAGATCCGGTCGCTTGAAGGCACGGTTTGGCTGGCACACGTATAGGCCGTTTCGCAAGTAGAACCCGTACGCGACTCGCGCCGCGACGATGGCAACCCATCCAGCGTTCCGTTTGTGGGGGAAGGCTGGCCGACCCCCGCGTCGGCATCGCAGAGCGCCGCTCGTCGGCTTGATCCCGACGAAGTCCGCCTACCGCTTACACTCCTGGACGACGTCGATTCGGAAACAGCACGGTCTACCTCCGACACCGGATGAGGACGTGACCCGCGCCGCGCCATCACGGCGGGCCCACAGCCGCGCATACGATGGCCCCTCGCTTGGTTGCGAGACGGGAAGGTGGGCCTAATGTACGCACGCGTCACCCGCTTCGAAGGCTCTGACCCCGCAACGCTGGCAACAGGAGATCGACGGATGCGGACGCAGATGGAGAGCGGCCTGACCGACGAGGCGATCGACCAGATGGCCGAGCAGGTGAAGGGTCGGTTCGAGCGCGACGAGGTCGAGCGGCTGCTCAAGTCGATCAAGAGGACGCTCGTCCTCACTGACTCGGAGAAGGGAAGCTCCGCAATGGTCGCGTTCTGCGACACGGAGGAGGACGTCCGGGGTGTCGATGCCCTGTTCGACGCGATGTCGCCGGGCGATAGCGGCGGCAAGCGACAGAGCGTGGACATCTACGAGGTCTCGATCGACCAGCGGTTCGACGCCTAGACGTCCGTTGCGTCCAGCGCTCGACAAGCGCGGGCGCTCAGGCCGTGCGAACGACGTGCGAACATCAGCGCGGCCACGGGCGTCCACGCGCGGGTCACCTGCCGTCCGCAGATTCCCTTGGCTTGCGCGGCTTTCGTGCCTTCGCAGACCCGCGCGTGCCCGCGCTTCCCTCCTCGGAACCTGAATGGTAAGGAGGGGGTCGACGGTTCGAGTCCGTCAGAGGGCTTCGAGAAAACCCTGCAAGTGGGCCTTTTGTTGTCTGCCCTGACGCGGCGTACCCGTTTCGCGGTACGAGACCGGGTATGTCTGTCACTCGAGCGGTTGCAGATCGTCGCCTGTGCTCGGAACTGGAACCAGGAACCGGCGCGAGGGTAGCTCGTCTTTCCGGGCGAAAGTCCAGTCCGGCGCGCGGCGGTGTGGCGTCCGCGGCAAGCGTGCGGGCTCGTTGTACGCGGCGGCGGCTGCTGTCACGACGCGCGTAGAACGTCGATCCGTGTAGCAGACAGCTCGAGCGGCCATCCGACGAGCTGCTCGACTTGGTCCCGGAGGGACTCTCGTGGCGGGAATGCGAGTCCCAGATCTCGCAGCCGTTGCGTCAGTGGGCGAAGAAGCCTGACCCACGCCTCGGTTCCCCCGAACCGCTCCGTGCGTCTGTGCGAATCGTCTGTAACCGTTTTTCCTACCGAGGAGGATCTACATGCCGGAGCACCTAACTCTCGAGGCCGTCGACAGCGGCGGCGCGATTCAGGAGGCGCTCGACGAGACGAAGACGAGCTCGCGACTCAGGTTCCTGCAGAAGGCCGTCGTCGCGGGCGGCACGATCGCGGTTGGCGGCGTTCTGGTCGGCGGGCTCCCGAAGCTCGCGGTCGGCGCCCCGTCACCGTCGCAGGACGTCGAGATCCTGAACTTCGCGCTCCTGCTCGAGTACCTGGAGGCCGAGTTCTACACGCAGGCGGTCGCAGGTGGCGCGCTCAGTGGCGAGACGCTCGCTTTTGCGCGCGTCGTCGGCGCGCACGAGCGGGCACACGTCGCCTTCCTGCAGAAAGCGCTAGGCAGCAAGGCGAACCCGAAGCCGACGTTCGACTTCAAAGGGACGACCAAAGACATGGGCAAGTTCCAGGCGACCGCGATCGTGCTCGAAGACACGGGCGTCTCCGCCTACAACGGGCAGGGCCCGCGCCTGACGAAGAAGACGCTTGCCGCGGCCGGCTCGATCGTCTCGGTGGAGGCGCGCCATGCGGCGTGGATTCGCGACATCGTCCGGAAGCCGCCGGCACCGTTGGCGTTCGACAAGGCCCTGACGAAGCAGCAGGTCGAGGCGGCCGTCGGCCGCACCGGCTTCATCCAGCCGTGATCCGCGCCATCCCCAACCACGAGGAGACAACCACCATGTCCAATGCACTCACACTCGACGAGGTCGACAACGGCGGCGCGATTCTCGAGGCTCTCGACAAGGTCGGCGACGATTCCCGCGTCGGCTTCCTGAAGAAGTCGGCCGTCGCCGCCGGCGGCATCGTCGGTGGCGGCGCGATCTTGGGCGCGCTTGCGACTCCCGCACACGCGGCGACGGCGAACGACGTCGCGATCCTCAACTTCGCGCTCACGCTGGAGTATCTGGAGGCGGAGTTCTACACGGAGGCCGAGCAGATCGGTGCGCTGCGCGGCAGGGTGCTCGCCTTCGCCAAGGTCGTCGGCGCGCACGAGCGGGCGCACGTCGCGTTCCTCAAGAAGGCCCTTGGCAGCGCGGCGGTCAACAAGCCGACCTTCAACTTCCGCGGCACGACCGAGAGCGAGGCGAAGTTCAAGGCGACGGCGCAGGTGCTCGAGGACACGGGCGTGAAGGCGTACAAGGGCCAGGCGCCGCTGATCGACTCCGACGCGGTGCTTGCCGTGGCGCTGTCCGTGCACTCGGTCGAGGCGCGGCACGCGGCGTGGATCCGGCACATCAACGGTGCCCCGCCCGCACCGAATGCCTTCGACCCGGCGGCGACGAAGCAGCAGATCCTGCAGGCGGTCGCGGGGACGAAGTTCATCACGGCTGCGCCGGTGATGACCGCGCCGGGGAGATCGCCGCGATTCACGGGCTGAGCCCGGGTACGAGGAGACGCAAAGGCGGCGGCCGCCCCGCCGCCTTTGCGCTCTTGCTCGTCGCGTTCGCGGCGTTCGTCGCGGTCGCGTACGGCCGCGAGCCGGCGGCGGGGGTGCCGACGGGCGTCGTGCTGCCGACGATCCCATCGTCGGCGAGCCGGGAGACCGCATCGGTCGCCGGCGCCGCCGGCTCGAGCACCCCTGTCGCTCTCAGCAGCGCGAACGGCGTCTCCCGATACATGGCGGTCGCAAAGCCCGTCGCGGCGCGGGCGCAGCCGAGCGCGAGCGCACCCGTCGTCGGCCGCCTCAGCACCCGCACACCGGAAGGCACGACGAACGCTGTGCTCGCGCTTGCACGCGTCGAACGAGGCGGAATGCTCTGGATCAAGGCGCGGCTCCCGGTGCTGCCGAACAACACCGTCGGCTGGATTCCGCGCGCGTCGCTCGGCGGCTACAACAGCGTCAACACACGCGTCGTGATCGACATCACGAAGCTGACGTTGACGCTGTTCCGCTTCGGCAAGCCGATCTTCGCCGCACGCGTCGGCGTCGGGCAGGCGCAGTGGCCGACGCCGAGGGGAAAGTTCTACATCCGGAACAAGCTGACGCGCTACTCGAGCCCAATGTACGGCCCGGTCGCTTTCGGGACGAGCGCCCGCTCAGCCGTCCTCACCGACTGGCCAGCCGGTGGGTACGTCGGTATCCACGGCACGAATCAGCCGGCGCTGATCCCCGGGCGGATCTCACACGGGTGCGTGCGCATGCGCAATACCGACATCCTGAGGCTCGCGGACCTGATGCAGCCCGGAACGCCGCTGACGATCGAGTAGGCACGTCAGGCAGGTGTCTCGTCTGCTGGTCACGGTCGCGAAGGTCTGCCCGCCGCTCAAGTTGGGCGTTGCGGAAAACTCGTCCCCGAGTTCCGCAGTTGATGGGCACGTGGTTGCGTTAGAAACCGCGTCGGAGCAGGGCTTTTCGGTGATGGTCGAGGTCGGGGGCGTGTGCCCACGCCGTTGACGCGGACGGCGGCCGGTGTCAGGCGGGCTCGAGGGCGGTGATCCGCGGGGGCGGCTCGACCTCGAGTGCGGCGAGGATGGCGCGCTGGGCGTCGGTCGGTCGGGTGGTCTGTTGGACGGCGCCGGCCTCGCCTTGGAGCGTGACGAGGTGCAGTCGTTGCAGCTCGGTGGCGATCCGTCGCCAGCTGTGGCCGGTGGTGCGTTCGGCGATCCGGATCAGCAGCAGCGCCAGCCAGCAGACGACGATGTGGGCGCGGATGCGGTGCTCGAGCCGGTGGAAGACGGGGCGCAGCTCGAGCGTCGTCTTCAGGTCGCGGAAGGAGCGTTCGGCCTCGCGCAGGTTCTTGTAGCCGAGCGCGATCTCCTCGGCGGTGAGGTCGGGGTCGGAGGAGGAGAGCAGGTACTTGCCGTCCAGCCGCTCTTCCGCTTTGACTTTGCGGCGGTCGACCTGGAGCCGGCCGGCCGGGGTCTGACGCAGGTAGCGGGAGAGCGTCGGGTGGTCGCGAAGCGCGCACTCCGCCCGCGTATGTGCCGCCCTGGAGGTGGCCGTGGTCGCCTTGCGCCGCGCCTTGTCGATCCGGGCGAGCTCGGCCTCGAGCCGCGCGAGCTGCGTGTCGCGCTCGGCCTGGTCGCGCGCGGCCTCGGCCGGATTGTTGCAGACGACGAACCGCTTCACGTTGTCGCCGGCGCCGAGGCGGACGTCCTTGACGCGCAGGTTGTCGCGCACGGTCTGGTAGCGGCCGGGGCGGGCGAGCGCCACCTGCGCGTCGGCGGAGCCGTCGCGCATCCGCTCGCCGGCGATCCAGTGGCCGCCGCCGCGGGTCAGGTAGCGCAGGTTCGCAGCCGAGGAGAAGCCGCGGTCGACGACCCAGACGCAACGCCCCAGCCGCCAGCCGCGCAGGTCGTCCTTGACCTGCCCGATCACGGTCTGGTCGTTGGTGTTCCAGGCCAGACCCAGACCCGCACCGGGATCCCCTCGCGGGTGACCGCCAGCCCGATCACGACCTGCGGCAGGTCGGGACGGTGGTCCTTCGAGTGCCCGAGCGCCCGGAAGGGCGCCTGCGCCGCCTCGCCCTCGGCGCTGTCGGGGTCGGCCTCGAAGTAGGTCGAGGTGATGTCAAGAAGAGCAGATCGACCTCGAGATTCAAGAGGTCGGCGCAGGCGAAGAAGACCGACTCCTGCACCTTCGCCTCGGCGTCGGCCTCGACCAGCAGGTCGAGCGCCCGGTAGGCCTGGTCGTCGTCCATCGCCTCCAGCCCCGGGATCGCGACGTCCTCGGAGGCCCACTCGGCCGCCGCCAGCTTCGAGCAGGGCGCGAGCGCCCGGTTGCAGACGAGCGCGAACAGCACCCGCTCCACGTCGGTGGCGAAGCGCCGTGCGCCGAGCAGCTCGCGCAGCGCCTCGGCCACCCCCAGCCGCCGCCAGAGCGCATCCAACAGCCAAGCGCCCCCGAACGACCGCGAGCCGACGACCTCGAGCCCCTCGGCCGGCTCGATCGGCCCGCCGCCCTCCCGGCCGGGATCGGTGTAGCGGCTGATCGAGCGCGCCAGCCGCCGCAGCCCCTCGACGTCGAGCCGGTCCTCGCGGCCGAGGTTGAGCAGCACCTCGGCCCGCGTCACCCCGCCCTCGCGACGGTTGTGCGCCAACTGCAGGTAGCGCACCAGCAAGCCGTCCTTGCGGCGCCGCTACGTCGTCCGCAAGTACATGCCCACACAAATAGCAACAACACCGGACGACACAAGGACAACAGGCCTCGATCCGTGTGCCCACGTTTACGGAGCCCCGCCGACCCCGACTTGGCTCTACAAAGCCAAAACCGAGCCTGAACCGCCCTCACATGCCCACCAACTGCGGAGCTCGGGTCGCCGACTCGGCGGCAAGGTTGCGCACGCGCAGGAAGAGGCGCTTGACTCCGGTCTCGGCGTAGCGAGGCGACCAAGCTGGGGAGACCGCGATTCAGGCTGTCGAGTGAGATCTGCAGAGAGCCGGCGACGAGGCGCCCGGCGGCCGCACCGACGACGCGTCCTAGCATGGCGAGGTTCGCCTCGAGGCGCGGGTCGTCGTCGTGATCGAACTCGAGGTAAGGCGCCGACAGCATCGGCGCGCCGAGCTGGAACGCGACGTTCGCGTCGACGAAGGCGTTTCGTGCGGCGTCGTCCTGGAGGACCGCCGGGTCGAGCGGCAGCGCGAACATCTCGGCGAACGCGGTCTCGCGCAGCCGCACCCAGCCACCGGCGCGCGCCACGTCACGCTCGCACAACGCCGGCGTGCACAGGTCGACGAGCCATGGCGCACCGTGCTCCTGCAGTGCTTCGACGAGCTCGCGCGGGTTCTTGCCATAGCGGCCGTGCGCCTCCGGATACGGGGCGATATATCCGTCAGAGAAGCTTCTCGAAGAAGCACCTGCAAATCGGGATTTTCTAGTTGTCTGCGCGTAGAACAGACGGCACAGAACGGACACATTGCGGTACTGGCGACGCACCGCGACGCTTCACGGCGTCCTCGGAAACAGGGTTCCGCGCGAGACCCGATCGCGTCGATTGTCGAAGTCCCTGCAAAGAGGGCGGCGATCGTTGTCTGAGCCGGCGAGAGAGCGACGCCTCTCTCAAGGAGAGGGGGCCCTCACGCGCGGCCGCGCCGTCAGCCGCGCCGCTCGATGATCCGCTCCATCTCCGCAATCTCCTGGCGCTGCGTTCTGATGATGCCGTCGCAGAGGTCGCGGATCGCGGGATCGGAGAGTCCAGCCTCCTGGCACATGTGGATCGCCCGGGAATGGTGCGGGATCATCGATCCGAGGAAGGCGTCGTCGCCCACGAAAGCCTCGAGCCGGCTGGCTAGGAACGCGGCGGCGAGTATGACGGCGAACGACGCCGAGAGGATCAGGTGCAGCCTGCGGTTTCCGAGCATCCGCCACATCGCCGTAAGCATGATCAACCCCATCGCCGAAACCATCGAGAGTGTGATCCAGAACACGCTCAGGCTCCACTTGAAGTGGTCGAACACGTCGATTTGGGAGAAGGCGAGAAAGTACATGACCACGAGACTCGCGGCCAGACTCGCTCCCAATCGGCCATACATCGATCCCATCATGCGGCCTCGAGCAGCGCGCGGCAGCTCTGTTCGCACTCTCGGCACGCGTCGGCGCAGACGCGGCAGTGCTCGTGCATCTCGGCGTGCCGCTCGCACTCCTCGGCGCAAGCGCGGCATGAGTCTGCGCAGGCCTCGAGCAGACGGCGAAGCGCTTGCTCGTCCGTCTCGGTCTGGCGCGAAAGCGCTCTCCCGGTTACCTCGCAGACGTCGGCGCAGTCGAGGTCGAGGCGGATGCAGCGTCGCAGCTCGGCGACCATTTCCTCGCCGAGACAGGCGTCGGCGCAGGCGGTGCAGACCTGTGCGCAATCGAAGCAGGCGTCGATCGAGCGTGTCAGCGCGTCCCGGTCGAACAGCGGCTGCCGGGGGCTGGTCGCGAGCATCTCCCTTGCGTGGGCCATGAGACCCCTCCTCTTCTCTAGCAGTTGTACATCTGGACAACCGTCCAGGTATGGATGTAAACGTCCGCGTCGCGGGTATCGGTCGACCATGGCTTTCGACGGCGTGCACGAGCATCCGGTCGACCCCGAGCGCGTGGCGGCCGCTCGCGAGACGGCATTGACGAAGGAGGCCTCAGAAGAGGTCGCGCGGACCCTGCGCCTCCTCGCCGATCCGGTTCGTGCGCGCGTCGCCTCTGCGCTCGCTGCCGGCGAGGAGATGTGCGTCGGCGATATCGCGCTTGCGATCGACGCGGGGGAGAACACGGTCTCCTACGCGCTCGGGCAGCTCCGTGCAGGGGGCCTCGTGCGCAACCGCCGCGCCGGGCGCTTCATCTACTACCGTCTGGCGGACCCGCGCCTGCGCGATCTCGTCGATCTCGCCCTGCGCGTCGGCGGACGGTGACGCGCGGCTGAAACCGCGAGAAAACTCGCGGAGCTGTCAGTCCGTCTTTCCTTTCTCTCGCTCGACCCGTTCGCGTCGCTCCTCGACGAGGAAGGCGCCGACGGTGCCCGCGAGCGAGGCAACGACGACGAGCCCAAAGAGGAAACCGGCGAGCATGGCAAGGCGCCCGCCGACGCTTCCCGGCACGGGGTCGGCCTGAAGCGCGAGCACGGTCGCAAGCGACCACAGGAGCGCGTCGCCGAAGGAGTCGAACGCCGGATCGCTCCGGTCGCGCTCGAAGAGGAACGCGAGCTCGGCGACCGCGACCGAGACCACGACCGCCGTCGCGGCGAGGTAACCGAGCCGGGAGCGGAACAGCCGCCGGGCCGTGCCGATGGATCGGTAGGACGACGAAACGACCCGGGCGGCCGGGAGGGCGCGCCCGAGCCGAAGCAGGCGCAGGAAGCGCAGGACGCGAAGCGTCGGCACAACGAGCGCGAGCCCCTGCAACCAGTGCCGGCGCAGGAAGCGCAAGCGCCGGGGCGCGAGCCAGAGCTTGGCCAGGAACTCGAGCAGGAAGACGGCAAAGATCGCCCAGCCGGCCCGCTCGAGCGCGCGCCCGGTCTCCGGGCTCACCTCGACGGCGAGCTCGAAGCCGACGAGGAGGGCGAAGACGACCCCTAGCCAGGCCATGAACGGATCGGCGCGCTCCGTCACGTGCTCGAGCCAGATCTCGAACTCGTCCTCGTCGCGCGGCGCCACTCTCGCCATGCCGTCACACCACCTGGAGAAGAAGCGCGTACCCGGCGGCCCCGACCACGAAGGCTGAGAAGCGGCTGCGCCGGCCCTCGGGGAGCTCCTCCTTCAGGACGTTCAGGACGACGCCGCCGGCGAGAAACGCGAGCACGGCAACGAATGCGGTCTCCGGCACCTCCACGAGCTGCGAAAGCATCCATCCGGCGGCCACTGCTCCGGCGAGCAGCCAGCGGCCGACCTGCGTGTACGCCAGCTTGTGGTGCTCCCGCAGCCCGTAGTCGTTCACCAGGAAGTGGAGCGCCATCGCGAACGTGAACAGGACCAGCGTGCGCCTTCCTGCGTCCGCCTCGTCCTCGAGCGTCGCGCCGATCAGCCCGGTGTAGAAGGCGAAGGAGCTGATGCTGAGCCAGAACGCGGGTGCGGCCGAGGCGTCCGTGCCCTCGCGTTCTCGGCGCCGGTCGTGCGAGTCCACCGTCGCCCGCTCGACGCCGTAGAAGATGGCCAGTCCAGCAAGCGCGAGCAGGTAGGCGTGGTGTTCGAGCCGCGCGAGCACGCCGCCGGCCGACTCGCCCAGCCGCTCCTGTGCCTCCGCGAGCTCGGGAAGCAGGCGTGCGAACACGTAGGCGACGGAGATCCCGCCCGCGAGCGAGAGCCAGCGGCTGCGCGGAATCCCCTCGAGGAAACGAAGCTTGCCCGCGAGCACGTGGACGAGCGCGAGCGTGACGGCAGCGAGGCCCGATTCCATTCTCGTAGCCTTCCCAGTTCCCCCGCTACCGAACTGCTGCGCCCGCAAGACGGCTCGCCTGGTCTGGCGTCAGTATCGGCGCCGGACGATGAGCACGGCGATGCATGCGACGAGGAGCGCGAGAAGCGCCCAGCCGGCGAGCAGTGCCCTCGGTCTCGCTCAACGGCGAAGCTCCTGGGCGAGCGCCGGAAGGTCGGCACCGTCGACGTCCAGGCGGATGACGCCGGGACCCCAGTCGCGAACGGACTTGGCGGAGACCCGCAACGTCGACGACCTCCGAGGCGAGTAGCTCACTCGCCCGCATCACCGGCTCCCGGCAGCGGGCCGACCACGTTTCGGGCCAGCCAGCGCTCCAGCCCCGCCACGTCGGGCAGGTCGTCGAAGCGGACGCTCAGCCGCACGAAGGGCTCGAGCTCCGCCACCAGCGCGGGATCAATTCGCGACGGCCCCCGTACCCGCCGAGCGTGCTCGCAGTCGTCCCGCGACCGCCGCCATCCAGCCGCCGAGGAAGCCGCCGAGCGCCTGCGCGCCCGTCAAGATAGCCTCCGTCTGGGGCGCCTCACCGCTGCCGGAAGAACGAGCTCCAGGTCGTCGACGCGTCCGATCGGCAGCCGCTCGCGATCGACGATCTGCTTGTCGAGCAGGGCGAGCCGCAGGCTGACGTGCTCGCTCACGCCACACCTGCGCGGGTGAGGACGAGGAGCGGGAACGCAGCCAGCGAGACGGCCACGCTGATCGCGATTGTCGCCATCCCGACGGCGTTGGAGAGGCGTCCATTCGCGAGCTCGCCCATGAGCTCGCGGTCGTTTCCGACGAGCAGGACCGGCAGAAAGAGGAACGGCAGGAGCGAGGCGCTGAAGACGACCGCGACGATCGTGACGGTGATCGGGTCGATCGTCGTCAGCGCAAGCGCGCTCGACCCCAGCAGGAGGACAAGCGTTACGGTCGTGAAGCGGGAAGCGCGCACCGGCGGCTGCACCTTCCCGTACGACCAGCCGAAGTACTGCGCGACGTCGGAGCCGGTCGCGAGCAGCGTCTCGAGCGTCGCGCCGAACGTCGCCGCGAAAGTGCCGACGATCGCGATCGCGAGCCCGAGCTTGCCGAGCGCGACCGCCACTGGAAACGCCGTCTGAGAAATGTGCCCTACCTGGATGCCGCGCTCGAAGAAGACGAGGAACGCCACCGCCTGGATCGCGACGGCGAGCAGGCCACCGAGCGGAAA